>DSLFC04101__coassemble_334_pt1 | contig 41977 bp, 40 predicted proteins | sample DSLFC04101__metabat2_low_PE_049 | metagenome-assembled genome bin DSLFC04101 | reverse complement strand
GCCTGCGCCCAGATTCGTACTGAGATGGACTCCATGCCCACGGAGCTGGATGCCGTATCCCGGAAGATCATTCAGATGGAAATTGAAGAAGCCGCGCTGAAGAAGGAAGAGGACGAACTGTCCAAGGGCCGTCTGGCCGAGCTTCAGAAGGAGCTGGCCGAGGAGCGGGACAAGTTCAACGCCATGAAGGCCCAGTGGGAGAATGAGAAAAACGCCATTGGTAAGGTTCAGCAGCTGCGGGAAACCATTGAAGATCTGAACCGTCAGATTGAGGCTGCTGAGCAGCAATACGATCTGGAAAAGGCCGCTGAATTGAAGTACGGCCGTCTTCCCGAAGCCCAGCGTCAGCTGGAGGAAGAGGAGCGCCGGGCTCAGACCGCCAAGGAAAACAACATTCTCCGTGACCGGGTCACCGACGAGGAAATCGCCCGGATTGTGGAGCGCTGGACCGGCATTCCCGTGTCCCGTCTGGTTCAGGGAGAGCGGGAAAAACTGCTGCATCTGGACGAAACCCTCCACCAGAGAGTGGTGGGTCAGGATGAGGCCGTGCAGGCCGTCACCGAGGCCATCCAGCGCAGCCGGGCCGGAATTCAGGACCCCAACCGTCCCATCGGCTCGTTCCTGTTCCTGGGTCCCACCGGCGTGGGCAAAACGGAGCTGGCCAAGACCCTGGCTCAGGCCCTGTTCGACGACGAAAACAATCTGGTGCGGATCGATATGTCCGAGTACATGGAGAAATTCTCCGTGTCCCGTCTGATCGGTGCGCCTCCCGGATATGTGGGCTATGAAGAGGGCGGCCAGCTGACGGAAGCCGTTCGCCGCAAGCCCTACAGCGTGGTGCTGTTCGATGAGGTGGAGAAGGCCCATCCGGATGTGTTCAATGTGCTGCTGCAGGTACTGGACGACGGCCGGATTACCGACTCCCAGGGCCGGACGGTGGATTTCAAAAACACCATTCTGATTCTGACCTCCAATCTGGGCTCTGAATTCCTGCTGAACGGCGTTCATGACGACGGTACCATTGATCCTCAGGCCAAGGCCCAGGTGGAAGCTCTGCTGCGGCGGTCCTTCCGTCCGGAGTTCCTGAACCGGCTGGATGAAATCGTCTTCTACAAGCCTTTGACCAAGGAAAACATCACCAAGATCATCGATCTGCAGATCGACAAGCTGAACAGCCGTCTGGAAAACCAGCAGATTCACTGCCAGCTGACCGACGCCGCAAAGTCTGCCATTGTGGACGCAGCTTATGATCCCCAGTACGGCGCCCGGCCGCTGCGCCGGTATGTCCAGCATACCGTGGAAACCATGCTCAGCAAGCGGCTGCTCCAGGGCGATGTGGCCCCCGGCCAGACCATCACCGTGGACAGCGAAAACGGAGAACTGGTTCTCCGGTAACAGGTATTTTTCAGGCAGCCGGAACTCCGGCTGCCTGATTTTTTATTTCCCATGGATGGTGCTCCGGATTTGTCACAAATCTTCCGGTCTGGTTTTTTAATGATTATTAAAGTGTCGGAATTCCCGGGTCGATTTCTTGATTTTCCCAGAGGTATATGTTATAGTTAACGTAATTATGCGTTATCGGAGGCCCTCTTGCATGCGATCCTATCTTAGAAATGCCATCTGTCTGGGCAGCCTTCTGGCTGCCATGCTGCTGTGCGCTGGCTGTGGAAAATCCAACTCCCCCACTTCTCAGGTCCCCCCCTCTACGGCTGCGGCAACCACCCAGCCCCAAACGGAGCCTCCAAAAGAATCTGTGGAACACTATGAAGGGATCATGAAGGCCGGCGAACTGTACCTGTTGGATTCCTATCCCAACCTGAAATCCGTTGATCTGAGCGGCAGCGACTGTTACAGTACCATTCTGGATTATATGGAAAAACACCCCGACATTCAGGTCACCTACACCGTGGATTTCGGTGGGAGCGTCATTGCCAACGATGCCACCAGCGCCACCCTGGAAGCCGGTGCCTATGAATATGAACTGCTGCTGGAAAACCTGCAGTACCTGCCCAGCTTGCAGGTTCTCTCCCTTCCGGGCATCACCTTGAACACGGAGCAGATGGACACTCTGGTGGAGACCTATCCGGAGCTTTCCTTTGACTATGTGGTAACCATTCTGGGACAAACCTACACCCAGGATGTGACGGAACTGGATCTGACCGCCTTGGAAACCGCTCAGGTTGAGGAGGTTGCCCCCAAGCTGGGGCTTCTTACCCATTTGACCGATGTGGAATTAAGCAGTTCCCTGACCATTGAGGACGTGGAAATTTTGCAGGATGCCGCCCCCCGCATTACCTTCCATTATTCTTTCACCCTGTTCGGCAAAACCATCTCCACCACTGACGAAACGGTGGAATTCAAGAATCAGTCCATCGGCAATGAGGGCGAGGCGGATATCCGCCGGGTTCTGCCCATACTGGATAACTGCACCCGTTTTGTTCTGGACAACTGCGACATTGACAGTGAAGTGCTGGCCGGAATCCGGGAGGACTTCCGGGATGGCCCCAAAGTAGTCTGGCGGGTGTATTTTGGTGTAGGCGGCCGGTATAACGCTCTGACGGATACCGATACCATCCGTGCGGTCTATAATGTTACCGACGAAACCTGCGGCCCCATGAAATATTGTGAAGACGTGAAATACATGGACATCGGCCACAACGAGTATCTCACCGACCTGAGTTTTGTGGGATATATGCCCAACATTGAGGTACTCATCGCTTCGGGCTGCGCAGCGAAAACCCTGGAGGGATTTGAAAACTGCAAGAAGCTGACCTGGCTGGAGCTGGCCTACTGCTACAAGCTGGAGAGCGTAGAGCCTCTGGCGGAGTGTGAAAGTCTGACCTACCTGAACATCAGCTATTCCAAGGTTACCGACTATATGCCCCTGGAAACGCTGCCCCTGAAACGGTTCATGTGCCTCAGCCCTAAGGCCTCCACGGAAGAGCAGAACCTGTTTGTGGAGATTCACCCCAAGCCGGACTGCATCACTGTTTTCTATGGCTATTCCAACCCCTATGGCTATGGCTGGCGCTATGACGACAATGGAAAAACCTTCAACGATTATTACAAGAATGTGGTGCGGGAAGCCTTCAACTACGATTATCTGGAACAGTTCCTGCCCAAAGATGACTGATTTTCCCCTCTCCCGGTTCCAGCCGGGGGAGGGCATTTTCTTTCTCGGGGACTATTGCTATTTCCCCCGGGATTTCTTATAATAGAGCCATCTTAGAAAGACAAAGGAGACTGGGCCATGAAATACGATTTTACTTCCATCCTGGATCGTCGGGGCAAGGATGCCATTGCCATTGAGGCGGTAGGCGCCCCGGGTTCTGCCTATCCCGCCCCCAAAGAAGGCTTTGATGTGATCCCCATGTGGGTTGCGGATATGAACTTCCCCGTAGTTCCCACCATTCAGCAGGCCATGATTCAGCGGGCAGAGCATCCCGCCTTTGGCTATTTCCGTCCCTCGGATGCGTATTATAACGCCATTATCCGCTGGCAGAAAAAGCACAACAGCATGAGCGTCACGCCTGAGAACATCGGCTATGAAAATGGCGTATTGGGCGGTGTGGTAACCGCCCTGAATGTGTTCTGCTCCCGGGGTGACAAGGTTCTGGTCCACTCCCCCACCTATGTGGGATTCACCGGCTGTCTGACCAACAATGGCTACGACATTGTCCACTCTCCTCTGAAAAAGGACGACCAGGGAATCTGGCGCATGGACTTTGAAGACATGGAGAAAAAGCTGGCGGAGGAAAAAATTCACGCGGCAATCTTCTGTTCCCCTCACAATCCCTGCGGTCGGGTGTGGGAAGCCTGGGAAATTGAAAAAGCCATGGCCCTTTACAAAAAATACGATGTCATGGTGGTTTCCGACGAAATCTGGAGCGACATTCTTCTGTCCGGGCACAAGCATATTCCCACCCAGTCCGTCAGCGAGGACGCCAAAATGCGCACCGTTGCCCTGTACGCCCCTTCCAAGACTTTCAACCTGGCAGGTCTGGTGGGAAGCTACCACATTATCTACAACAAGGCCATCAAAGACCGCTGTGACAAGGAATCTTCCCTCAGCCACTATAATTCCATGAACGTCATGTCCATGCACGCTCTGGTAGGGGCCTATTGTCCCGAAGGCGAGCAGTGGGTTCAGGAGCTGCGGGAAGTTCTCACCGGGAACGTGGATTTTGCCTGCGATTACATTGCCGCCCACTTCCCCGGCGTCACCGTCAGCAAGCCCCAGGGAACCTATATGCTGTTCCTGGACTGCGCCGAATGGCTGAAAGCCCACGGCAAAACCATGGATGAACTGATGAAAGCCGGATGGGACGTGGGTGTCGTCTGGCAGGATGGCCGGGCCTTCCATGGTCCGACCCACATCCGGATGAATCTGGCTCTGCCTCTGAGCCGGGTACAGGAAGCCTTCCGCCGTCTGGATCAGTATGTGTTCAACGCCTGATTATAAAAAGCCAACCGCCCTCCAAGTCTGGAGGGCGGTGTTCTCTTGCAGACACGATGCCCTCGGGATGTAACCGGGGGCATCGCCATCTGTCAGGTTACGCAGCGAGGACGACTCAAACGGCCTTCTGTTGGAGGACGGGGCCTATCCCAAGCCTCTGATCCAACGCGCGCTCTGCCACTGCGTCTTACCTGTTTCCAGTTTCGTCATCTCTGGAGATTACAGAATCATAGAGACAATCAGGTTGTAAACCGCATTCAGGGCAACGCTGGTGGGCACTGCTACGAACATCAGACGGTTAAACAGTGTATTGCGCTCTTCTTCCTTGCTGCAGGAACCCAGGATCAGGGAGCCGCCGGAGGAGAAGGGGCTGATGGCAGAGCTCTGGGCCCCCAGAACCGTGCAGGTAAACAGCACAGCGGGATTCAGGCCAGTGGATGCTGCCAGCGCAGGAACCAGGGGGAACAGCGCCGGTGTAACCACACCGGTGGTGGAACTGAAGAAGCTCATAATCGCAGCCACAATGCTGAAAGCCAGCGGGATCATCACAACAGGCACATTGCTTCCAATCCAGGCGGAGAGCATGTCGATGGTTCCGGCTTCCACCGCCACAGCGATCAGCATACCGGCGCCGGCAATCATCAGAATGGTGTTCCAGGGCACTTTGGCAATGATCTCCTTCTGGGGCGCCAGCTTCAGGAACAGGGCAACTACGGCAAAAACAATGGCAACCAGGCCCACGTCAATCTTACCGGCAACCGTGGAGATGAACTTCACATGGGGCAGCAGCATCTTCAGCAGGGGGAATACAAGAACCACAGCCATCATAATGAAAATCAGGCTCAGGGTCTGCTTCTGAACTTTGTTGTAGGAATCAGGCTTGGTAAACTGTACGCCCTTACCGATGGTCCGGTTGGCAGGAACGGCAAAGCGCATGATGGTAATCAGAATCAGGGACACCACAATGGCCAGCGCAAACATGGTCAGGGTGGAAGAGAAGGAATCGATGGAGGCCAGGTCCGGGGTGCTGGCGTAGGCCTCATCCATCAGTCCCCGGAAAATCACGCCCAAAGCAGCCGTGGGGAAATTACCGCCAGCCAGAGCGCCGCAGTTGATGGCCATGGCGCCGGTGAGTTTGTCCATTCTGGACTCTTCACAGATCAGCATGGTGATGGGGGCCAGGAACGCCAAGACGGTAAAGTAGGCAGCGCCCATTACAGAAAGAATCACCGCCACAAAGAACAGCGCATAGGGAAGCATCGAGGGGAAACTCCGGCAGGCATACAAAAGCGTCCGGGAAAGCTTTTCCAGGGTTCCATTGGCCGCCGCCACATTATAGAACAGCGACACCGCCAGAATGACGAACATCGTACTGGTGGGCCAGTAGGAAATGATATTCTTGGGGGTAAGGCCCATCACAAAGCAGCCGATGGCGTAGGCAAACACCATGCAGAACAGGCCCGTATTGATGCCTGTCTTATACCCCAGGAAAACCGCCAGGGCAATGGAAGCAATAATCAGAATACTCAGTGTTGTTCCAGTCATAACCAATCTCTCCTTCTTTACGGCTCAATGCCCAGCAGCTTGCAGGGCAAGGTGTGGCTCATGTAGCGGATCTGATCCATGGGAATGCCGTTGTCCGCCAGATACTGCAGATACTGCTCCATGGCGATTTCCCAGTTGGGATTCTCCGTCTGACCGCCGTCGGTATCGGTCATCACATTCTTGTAGCCAACGGTGCGGATGATTTCCAGGTTGTCCGGCAGGTTGCTCTTATACTTGCCGCCGCCCATATTCTGAGCGAAGCACCGCTCCAGAATCACGTCATAATCCTTGACCAGACGAATCTGATCCTCCACGGACATCCCCACAATCCACCACTCCGGATGGGTGACCACCACTTTTTCCACTCCGGCCTTCCGGGCGGCTTCCACCACGATGAACGCATCCTCCGGGGATACATGGGCCGTGCCCAGCACCGCATTGTGATCCTTGATCAGCTGGAATACATCCAACAGTTCCGGCACCACCTTGCCATCCCGGATCACATCCACAGCCTTGTCTGTGGGCTGCTTCATCATCTCCAGGTGCCGGCGGGCAGACTGGGTGGGCAGCCAAACCACTTTGGCCCCCAGCTTCAGGGCATTCTCCACCGCCGCCGGGTTGATCCCTCCCACACATCGGTTCAAGGTGACGGAACCAAACATGGTAAAATCATTGTCCCCATGGACAATCTGGTTGTACCGGTTGGCCATAATGGCTCTGGCCGTGGTATTTCCCAGATGGGTTTTGATGACAATGGCCCGCGCTCCTACCCGCACAGCGGCGTCACAGAGCTGGAAGTCATCATAGGCACGCAGCCGCAGATCCGGGTTGGTATGCACATGCATATCCACCACGCCCTGCATGGATACTTTCTGCATCGATCTCTTTCTCCTTTCCGTTTTTGGCTCTCACTCATTTTGTCGAAAAACACGGTGGGATTCCCTTGTTTTTCTGTTGAATCTATCATATAATTATCAAGCGGATGCCGCAAGGGCCGATCCTGTATGCCAGGTATCGGAAAAACCGATATCTATATGAGTACCGCACAATCCATCCGCCGGATATTATACATATTCGCCAAAAACCTTGAAACTGGAGGAAATATTATGGAACTGCGGGAGCTGGAGTATGTAACAGCCATTGCCGACGCCGGAAGTCTGAGTAAGGCGGCCGATCGGCTGTACCTGGCGCAGTCCAGTCTGAGCCAGTTTCTGAACCGGCTGGAATCGGAACTGGGGACAAAATTGTTTGTCCGGACATCCGGCGGTGTCCGTCCCACACTCTCCGGTGAAATCTACATCCGGAGCGCCCGGCAGATTCTCCGGCAATACCGGATGATGCGGGCGGAAGTTCAGGACATGGAGCGCCCCAGCGAAGGGCGGATTGACTTCGGAATCAGTTCGTTCCGGGGGGAATATCTGTTTCCCAAGGTGCTGGATCGGTTCCGAAAGAGCGCTCCGGCGGTGGAAGTGGTTATTCACGAGATGGACAGTATCCGTTTGCATAAGGCCGTTTCCTCTGGTGAGCTGGATATGGCGCTGGTTGCCTTTCCCGATGGACTTCTCCCCCAAAAGGACAGCAGGGTACGCAGGATCAAACGGGATGAGGTAATGCTGGTGGCAAGCAAAGAGCACCCTGTCATGCAGTACGTCAAAATCGGTCAGGGCGGTCCCCCCAGGCCCTGGGTGGACCTGTCAGAAATACTTCATTTTGAGTTTCTCCTGTCCAACCGCACCACAATCCTGGGCAGTTCCGCAGAACGGCTCTTCCGGGAACTCGGAAAGGAACCCCGTGCCCTGAATACCAATCTGACCGCATCTTTTGCCGCAGCGCTGGCTCGGCAAGGGTTGGGGCTGGCTTTTACCTATCGTTCCTGCGCCATCGCTCAGCCCGGCGTGGAATACCTCAGCATTGGTAAAAAACAGTATTTTGCTGATCTTGCTCTGCTCTACCCCTCGGACGGCTACCGCAGCCGGGCCATCCGCGCCCTGGAGGAGACCTTCCGTCAATGTCTGGAAGAGGATACCATATAATTTTGGCCCGCCTGTCAAAGGACAAGCGGGCCATTTTTATTCGTGCAGTTCCAAAGGCAGTCCGTCGGGATCTGCAAAAAAGGTAAACTTTCTCCCACTGTAAGCATCCACCCGGATGGGCTCTACCGGGATTCCCAGGGCTTCCAGTTCTGCTGCGGTTTTCTCAATATTTTCCACACGGAACGCCAGGTGCCGCAGTCCGGCAGCCTCCGGGCGGGTAACCCGGGCAGGCGGATTGGCAACGCCGAAAATCTCCAGTTCGGTATCGTCGTTGATTCTCAAATCCAGTTTCCAGTCCCCTTTATCCGGGCGATAGTTCTCCCGGATCACCGAAAACCCCAGCTTGTTCACATAAAAGTCCTTGGAACGGGGATAGTCGGAAACGATGATGGCAATGTGGTGAATGGCCGAAAGATTCATGTCGATTCTCCTTCTTCCAAAAAGAATATTTCCTCCACAGGGAGTTTGAGCAGCCGGGCGATTTTCATAGCCAGTTCCAGGGTTGGGTTATACTTGTCATTTTCAATGGCAATCACGGTCTGACGGCTGACCCCCAATGCTCTGGCCAGATCCTCCTGCCGGAGGCCGGCCTGTTTGCGCAGCTGGCGCACGATGTTTCTCATGCTGCATTACCCATCAGAAGCAGCCAGACGCTGACTGCCAGCAGCGCCGCCGTCAGGATCACGGTGACGAGTACCGTGCGCACGAACCGGTTGGGTTCCCGATATTCGTCATCCCCGGACACCATTTTCTGCCGAAGCGCCAGCTGGTAGAATCCCTGGACACAGACACTGCAGCACAGAATGAATCCGGGAATCGGGAAATACGGCGCGTCATGAACCAGCGTCTGCCAGCACTGATACAGAACCCAGACACTCAGTAGCGCTGCCGCCGTCCGGTATCCCCATGCCATAGAGCGCAGAACAATGTTCTGCTCCATCTCATCCATTTTCTTCATGATGCTTCCCTCCTTGGAGAATGTAAAACGCTCTTTACATTTATAGAGTACTCCAGGATTTGAGAAATGTCAAGAGCTTTTTACATTTTGATTTTCAATTTGAAAAAACCTTGCCTTTCCCCGGCAAAGCAACTATGATGAGAGAAAGACCCTTTGTGAAAAGAGGTGCGGCCTTTATGGAAATCAAGCAAATCTGGATGTCCCCCAGCTCCGGAAAAAACAATCATTACGCTCTGCACCTGAGTCTTGGCGTTGTGGGGATTGTGCTGCTAATGCTGCTTTTGATCAGCTTTGGAATCGTGGTGAGTTTTTCTCTGGGCCTTCCCAGAAAGGCGACAGCCATGGGACTGTGTGTCGCGTGCACCATTCTTGCACTGGTTCTGGCCCGGCGGTTGGGACGTTATGCCGTCCACGGCGCCACTGTCTTTTTCCTCACCGGAGAAGATCGGTTGTTTGCTCTGGACGCCCGGGAACTTCCCTTCTGGGGCAGCAGCGGGCTTCAATGGTTCCAGGCAGCTGCACAAGTCCAGGAATATTTGCGGCGCCAGGCCCGGAATCCATCCCTTCCTCCGTCAGCCTGGGAAATCGGCAAAGTGCTGTCCCTCCGGGAGCGCTTTGGTGATTACCGGGTTGTTTGTCAGGTTCACCGTCCCGGACGACGGGTCTTCCGGAGCAGCTTCTCCTTTTCCCAGAATTGGGACCGGTCTGAACTGCTGCTGCGGCAATTGGAACGGCGGGAACTTTGGCAGGCAAAAAAGGCCGCTCCAAAAAACCGGCTCCCTGCCCTGACGGCCAGTCTGGCCGGTGCAGCGATTCTTCTGGGGATCTGCATTCTCAGCCATCCCGCCCAGGGGATTCTGCCCCGGGTACTGTACTTTCCCTGTCTGGCCGGAGAACTGGCCGCCGTAACACTGGTCTGCATTTTCTGGACCATGCACACCAGAGGAGAATAACCCAACTGGAGGAAATCGACATGACGCTTCGTAATTATCAGCCTTCCGACTGCCGGGAAACAGCTCGGCTGTTCTATGAAACCGTTCACACCATAAATGCCCGGGATTACACCCGGGAACAATTGGACGCCTGGGCGCCCGAAAGCCGTGATCTGGGGGAGTGGAATCGACGGTTCCTGGAGCACCGCAGCGTGGTTGCGGTGGATCAGGGGCAAATTCTAGGCTTCGGTGATCTGGCACCCGACGGCTATCTGGACCGTTTGTTTGTCCACAAGAATTTTCAGCGGCAGGGAATCGCCAGCGCCATCTGTCAGTATCTGGAGCAGGACTTTGCCGGCACCATCACCACCCATGCCTCCATCACCGCAAAGCCCTTTTTTCTCGCCCGGGGCTATCAGGTAGTACGGGAGCAGCAAGTTTGCTGCCGGGGCGTGTGGATGACCAACTACGTCATGGAAAAAAGGGAAATTGTGAACAAATATCAGATGCTTTGTGAATTTTAGCACTCTCACCTTGACAATGCTAAAAATTGGTGCTATACTACAGGTGTTCCTTGAGAGAGGGACAAAATGGTAACATCAGTTCGTCTACGTCCGACATTCTGCCAGGCGCCCACGAAAAGATTGAATGGAGGAATGACTTATGTTGCCTAGCATTTTTAGTGAAAACCTGTTTGATGATTTCTTTACCGATCCCTTCGGTCTAATGACTCCTGTCCGCGGGAATGATCCCCTGTATGGCAAGCACGCCAGAAACATCATGAAGACCGATGTCCGGGAGCTGGAGAATTCCTATGAGCTGGACATTGACCTGCCCGGTTTCAAGAAGGATGAGATTTCCGTGGATTTGAAGGACGGTTATCTGACCATTGCCGCGTCCAAGGGCCTGGACAAGGATCAGCAGGATGAGGCCGGCAACTACATCCGCAGAGAACGTTACGCCGGTGTCTGCCGCCGGAGCTTCTATGTGGGTGACGCAGTTCGTCCCGAGGACATCGGTGCGAAATATGAAGATGGCATTCTGAGGCTGTCCGTTCCCAAGGCTGTAAAGCGGGAGCTGCCGGAAAGCACGTCCATCACCATCGGATAACACAAACAGCAAACGGGGGACTTCCAGAAATGGAAGTCCCCCGTTGTTGTTGTAAAAGCGAGGCGAGGCCGACTTGAACGGCCTTCTGTTGGAGGATGCGGTCTATCCCAGACCTGAAATCCAACGCACGCCCTGCCGCTCCCGCTTTTGCTGCCCGGAAAGGATTGGTTGACACCATCGTTTCCTTTCCCTTGAATTTCATTATAGGTACCGGCATATCACCAATCAAATACGAAAAAGCGATATGCTTATAGGCAAAAATGACTCTTTCTGCACACACGCGACAAAACGCCGTCACCGGTTTTGTCTATTGGTTACAAAGGGCCGGCCAGCCTCTTTCTGTTTCCAGTCTGAACATATTTTTTCCTTATATGGAGGGGGCTTTTTCCCTATTTGCACAGATTCTCTCTCTCCATATAATGAATTTGTAAACACCATCCACAAACAGGATGGAAAAAAACAGAAAAGAGGTTGCAATCCATGACACCCGATATGATCAAATGTCTCGTCATCTTCATCATCATGATCGTCGGTTACATCTTCTATCAGCCGCTGAAGCTGCCGATGGGTGTAACCGCCATGATCGCCTTGCTGCTGACGGTTTACACCGGTCTGGTTCCGGCAAGTGATGCCCTGGCAAACTTCGCCAACAAGAACATTGTCCTGATTCTGGGCATGTTCGTGGTGGTTGCCGGTTTTAACCGCACCCAGGCGGTTAAAAAGCTGAGTAAACTGGCTTGTAAAGTCAGCGGCGGCAGCTTTGTCAAGATGTTCATCGGCTACAGCATCATCGGCTGCCTGCTCAGCCAGTTCATCCCCAGCCCCATGTCCGTTTACTCCATCCTGTTTCCCCTGGTCATGGCCTCCTGTGAAGAAATGGGTGTCAGCCCCTCCCGGGCCATGTTCCCCCTGGCATTGGTGGTCATTGGTACCTGCGGTACCCTGCCTTTGGGCGCCGGTGCCGTCACCTTCGCCCAGTTTAACGGCTATCTGGAAGCCTACGGCGTTACCAACGTCAATTTCCAGCTGCTGGACTTCTTCTATGGCAGAATCGCTACCCTGATTGTGATTATCCTGTACGCTGTTCTGGTCGGCATCAAAGTCTCCCCCAAGCAGCCCTTGGTTCCCATTACCCTGACCACCAGCCACAAAAAAGACGGCAAGGATATCCCCGCCCTGGGTCCTGTTCAGGAAGTTCTGGGCTACTCCATCTTCATCCTGACCACCCTGGGTCTGATCTTTGAGTCTCAGATCGGCATTCCCGGCTGGGTTGTTACCCTCACCGGCGCCATCCTGATGGTGGCCACCCGAGTTCTGTCCCCCAAGGAAGCCATTGCTTCCTTCCCCATCCGGATCGTGCTGATGCTGATTGGCGCCCTGACGGTAGGCGGTGCCATGGTCAGCTGCGGCCTGGGCGATTTCATCGGTGAAGTCATCGCCAACGTGGTAGGCAATACCAAGAATGGTTATGTCATTGGCGCCTTGTTCTTCGTGGTGCCTTTCCTGATGACCCAGGTTATGAACAACCAGAGCTGCCAGGCCATCTTCCTGCCCGTGGTTATCCTGAGCTGCTCCGCTCTGGGCTGCGACCCCCGCGGTCCGCTGATCCTGCTGTCTGCTGCCTGCCTGACCGCGTTCATGACCCCCATGGCCACCGGCACCATCCCCATGGTCATGGAAACCGGCGGATATGACCAGGGCTCTCTGCTGAAGCAGGCTCTGCTTCCCTCCATCATCATCTCCGTGGTTTCCGTACTGGTGGTGATGACCCTGTACCCCGCTTACTAATATCCCACTTCTTTCAGGAGGTTATTTCCAATGAGCAACCAGACACTATGCACCACTCAGGGACTGAAGTTCCGCTGGATCAACGGCCAGTGCTTTGAATTCGTATTCCCCAACGGAAAAGTCCTGCTGTCCGACCCTTATTTCGATGACAATGAACATTTTCCCGTGGGCAAGGGCATGAACCTGCAGAACTTCCATGTGGAGGATATTGAGCGGGTGGACTATCTGTTCGTCAACCACACCCACTTTGACCACATCTACAACCTGCAGCAGGTTGTGGATCGGTTCCACCCTGTGGTGATCTGCCACAGCGCCGTGGCGATGGAACTGGCCAAGACCCACAAAATTCCCCTGACCTCCATCTATCCGGTGGACTTCGGTGATCGGTACTACTTTGACGGTTTCTGGATGGACACCTACCATGGAACCCATCACAAACTGCCCCACGACTACGAGCAGATGCAGAAGGAGTGGCCCGGCAACGACCTGATGGCCATGGGCAGCATCTACAACGTGAATGTGGTGCTGACCACTCCGGAGGGCATGCGCATTGCCTTCCTGGGCGGCAATGACGACGGCATGACTGAGCGGTTCCGGGAAATCCGCCCCAACATTCTCATCCGCAACAAGATGGGTTCTTCCCGGGATTTTGACCGGGTTGCGGAGCGGTTTGCCGACATCTTTGCCAAGGCCAACACCCAGCTGCTGATTCCCATGCACGTGGAAACCTGGGTCAACGAACGCCCCGAATTCCTGAATGGTGTCATTTCCGACATGAACAAGATCATGGAGGAGAAAAACCTCGTCGGCCGGGTGGCTCTGATGGAGCGCACCAAGTGGTATGGTCTGAACCTGAGCGTGGAAGCCCTGTAAACAATCCCAGTCAAACAGCAAGCGCCCTGCTTTCGCAGGGCGTTTGCATTTTATCAGAGGTTGTCGCTGTTTCGGAGACGGTAGAGAATTTGATAAATTTTCTCTGCTACTTCCTTGTCCGTCCGTTTTCCATAGATGAAATTCTGGGAATAGGGCAAGGCGTACTCCGGCTCCAGCTGGCACATATTGGGAGGAATCTTGCTGACGGAAAGAACACAGGATGCCGTTCCGTTCTGGATAAACCGGTCGTACATGGCCAGGTTGGGAACGGTATAGCGGATGTTGGGCGTCAGGCCCGGAATCTGGGCAAATAACTGTTCAACCCAAACCCGTGCCCGGTGTTCTTTGGTTTTGGGCGGCACCGCCAAAGGTTCCTGCGCCAGCAGCCGCAAATCAATGTAGGGCACCGGGTTGGAACCCCGGTACTCCAGCTTCTCCCAAAGCGGACTGCCCTTGCGCAGGTTCACCGCCGGGAGCAGATCATAGAGCTTTCGGATGGTATATCCGCTGCTGGGCGTTGCCATGCGAACCAGCGCCATATCCAGTTCCCCGTTGGAAACCATTTCCTCCATCACATAATTGGGCTTGTCCACAAAGGAGACGGTGATATCCGGGATTTCCTGCTCCAGAACGTCCAGCAATCCCTTCACCACTTCCATACCGGTACGAATCGGGATTCCGATGGTAAAATCCTTCTTCTCCTTCTGCCCATGAAGATGGCCCACCATGCTTTTCCAGCGCACCAGAATTTCTGTGCCCTCCTCAATGAAAATCCGTCCGGCTTCCGTGGGCTTGCATTCTCCGAAACGGTTTCGTTCAAACAGGCGGACGCCCAATTCGTTTTCCACCTTTTGCAGACACTGACTCAGAGACGGCTGGGATATGTACAGAGCGTGAGCGGCTTTCGTAATCCTTCCATGTTCTGCAATTGCCAGAATATTGCGTATGTCATTCATAGTCATTCCGGTAATCCTCCCCCGTTTCTCGGTGCATCGGTTTTGGTACATCTGCTTCGTTCATTATATATGATTGTACCATCCTTTGCAATTGATTTCTTTTGCCGGATCTTTACAGGGAGGACTGCGTTTTGCACAAAACCAGAGTTCCTCCCAGATCCGGCAGGGGTATGCCGGGAAGGATTTGTCCCATCTCTTTCTGAAACTTCGCAAAGGCCTGAGCCACCTGGGGAAGCTGCGGATTGGCCCAGTCGTGCAGCAACAGGTACCCTCCCGGATTCAGCCGGGGCCAGAACCACCGCAGTCCCGCAAGGGTGCTGGCTCCAAAGTCCACATCCAGGGAAACCAGACAAAACCATTCCTCAAAATCCCCCACCGATTCCGGAAAAAAACCAGGGTGGAAGCAGACCTGCTCCGGATGGGGCAATGCCCGCTTCACCTGTTCGATGCCGGTATTCCGGTGCGCCTCCTGGAAGGCACCTTCCGGGCACTCCTCCGGCGAAAAACCGGAAAAGCTGTCAAACAGGTGCAGCTTTCTCTGGGGTAAAAGGCGGTTGATGCACCGGGCAAACCGCCCCCGATAAACGCCCAGTTCCCCAGCCGCACCCGGTACCTCCTCCAGCCGGCGGCACAGCAGTTCCAGAGTCCACAGGCGCACCGGATCGTCCTCGTCTTCCTTCAGAATCCGGCTGCTCAGGCAGGCCGGTTCCGTCACCAGGCACTGTCTGGGCAGCAGTTTGTTCAGCAGTTTCTTTCCCAATAGTGCTTCCGCCCTGGCGCAGGCCTGATTTCGGTCCTGAATCCTGGCGCTGTTCTTCAGAAACAGCACCCGTTCCTCCGGGATACCCAGTATGGCACACTGCCCGGCGATTTCTTCCGCGGCTCTGGCAGTGACGATCAGAAGTTCTGCGTCCTCTGCTTTCAATTGTTCCGGCCGGATCACCGGTCTGTCCTGAAAAGAAGGTCCTGAAGGCGCATTGTCCAAAAACGCCGCAATCCGGCTGGGCTCCAATCCTGCCCGGATCAGCTCTGATGCGCCGCACCCGGTTCCCCAGACATAAATTCCCATCAGCGTTTTCCTCCCCCATTTTTTCGTCTTTTTTTACATTCTGATAGAAAGTCCATTTGCATTATATCAAAATTGCACAATTTCGCAACCAGGCAAAAAGATTTTATTTACATTTTGTCTATTATGCGCTATATTGGGTGCATGAATTACATCGAAATGCAATTCGCTTTTTAATACAACTTGAGGAGGAAGCCTATGCAGACAGCCGCACTGATTGTCGCCGCTGGGATGTCTTCCCGGATGGGACAATTCAAGCCCCTATTGAGTATCGGTTCCATTTCCATTGCCCAGCGGGTGGTGGCCAGCCTCCGTCAGGCAGGCATATCCAAGGTGGTAATGGTCACAGGCTGCAACGCCACCGCCCTGGAACGGCACCTTGCGGAAAACGACGTTATCTTTCTGAGAAATGAAGCATATGAAACCACCCAGATGTTTGACTCGGTGAAAATCGGCCTGGAATACCTCCAGGGAAAATGCGGCCAGATTGTCTTTACTCCCGTGGATGTGCCCCTGTTCACCGCCCGGACTGTCCGGGCCTTGCTGGAATCCGGGGCAGCGCTGGCCTGTCCGGTGTATCAGGGGCAGCAGGGGCACCCTATTTTACTCAGTGCCGGACTGATCCCCCTGATTCTGGCAGATTCCGGAGAAGGAGGACTGCGGGGCGCCCTGGATCGCTGCGGTCAGGCAATGACCCAGATTGCCGTGGAAGATCCTGGAACCCTCCACGACGCCGACACCCCCCAGGATTTTTCCGCTTTGCTGGACTACCACAACTCCCAGCTGCTGCGGCCGGTAGTCCATGTGGCCCTCCATAAAGAAAAATTGTTTTTTGACAATAAGATGGCCATGCTGCTGATGCTCATCGACGAAACCAACTCCGTTCGGGCGGCAGGGCAGCGGATGCAGCTGAGCTACTCCAGCTGCTGGAACCGGATTCACACCCTGGAAAGTCAGCTAAGCTACACGTTGATTGAGCGCAGCCAGGGCGGCGCCGGTGGGGGCACCAGCGTTCTGACCCCCCAGGGGAAGCAGCTCCTGGATGCCTTCGCCCGGTATGAACAGCGTTTGCGGGAGATTGCAGAGGAATTGTACCCGGACTATTTCGGAGGGCTTCTGCCATGAAGCGATGCTATCTCATCCGTCATTGCCTGCCGGATTTTCCCGGCGGTCAGCGCTATTGCCTGGGCCGTACCGATTTTCCCCTGGGGGCCGAAGGACTGGCGCAGGCAGAGGAAGTGGCCAGTGCCCTTCCTTCCGTCGCCCGGGTTTATTCCAGTCCCCTGCGACGGGCAGTACAGACTGCCCAGGCAATCGGAACTCCCCGGGTCGTGGAGGGCTTGCAGGAACTGTACGCCGGAGACTGGGATGGACTGCCCTTCTCGGAAATCAAGATCCGGTTTCCGGAATTGTACGCCGCCCGAGGAATCAATCCTGCTCTGCCCTTACCCAATGGTGAGTCTGACCAGGCAGGGCTGCATCGATTCCAGCGGGCCATTGTACAGTGCGCCCGGGAGTCTCCCGGTGACTTTGCCCTGGTATCCCACGGAGGAATTCTGCGGCTGTTTCTGAGCACCTTGCGTCCCGGCTTTCCCAAACCCGGATACGGACAGATCATTCCTCTGTCCTGGAGCGGGTCAACCTTTCAACTACAGGAGGATTGATTGTATGCGTGCCATGCTCAACACCATGAAAACCCATCTGCTGCAGGGAGAAAACCTGGTTCTGGTCACGGTTGTGGCCTCCTCCGGCGCCACGCCCCGGGGAGCCGGAGCCCGGATGCTGGTGGGACCCCAGGGCCGGATCACCGGTACCATCGGTGGCGGCGCTGTGGAATACCGTTCTGAGCAGATTGCCCGGGAGGTACTGGCGGAAGGCCAATCCCGGAACCACCAGTTTTCCCTGACCAAAGACGATGTCCAGAATCTGGGGATGATCTGCGGCGGGAATGTCACCGTGTACTTTCATTATCTTCCAGCCGGAGACCGGGAGATCCTGGCTCTGGCGGAAGATGCGGAAGCCCGCTTTACCGAAGATCAGGCTTTCTGGCTGGTATGTGATCTGACCGAAGGCGGCAGGCTCTGTCTGGCGGACAAATCCACTCCGGAACTGGCTGAATATCTCACCCGCCACCCCCAGCGTGTCCAGGTCAATGGCCGGGAGCTGTACATCGAACAGCTGAACAGCCCCGGAAAGGTGTATATCTTCGGCGGAGGTCATGTGGCCCAGGAATTGGTACCGGTTCTTTCTCATGTTGGCTTTGCCTGCGTTGTCATGGATGACCGGGAGGAATTTTCCAAGCCGGAGCTGTTTCCCGGCGCCCGCCAGGTGATTCTGGGGGATTTCCGCCGGATTGGAGATTTTATCTCCATCGGAGAAGAAGACTATGTCTGCGTCATGACCCGGGGACACGCTTTCGACACCCTGGTTCAGGCCCAGGTTCTCAAATGCGCCCCCTGCTACTGCGGGGTCATTGGCAGCCGGCACAAGGCCGCCGGCGTCCGGAAGATTCTGAAGGAGGAATACGGCCTGACAGAGGCGGAACTGGACCGGGTCACTACCCCCATCGGCCTGGACATCAAAGGAGAAACTCCCGCTGAAATTGCCATCTCCATTGCCGCCCAGATGATTCTGGTGCGGGCGGAGCGCAGCGGACTATGAAAAAACGTTTGTTTCTCACCGGGACCATGGGCTGGGGAAAAAGCACCGCCATCGCCCAGGCCCTGGGAAGCACCGCCTGCCGGGGCGGTGGATTCTTTACCCGGCGGCAGTTGGACAGTTCCGGAAAGCTGACGGGTTTTTCCCTGGAATCCCCCGATGGCACCCGGGGAGAGATCTTTCTGGATTTTACCCAGGGGAAACCGGTGTGGAATCTGTCGGTATTTTCCCAGCTGGGCCGGGATTTGCTCTCCGATCCGGACGCCCCGTTTCTGGTTCTGGACGAAATCGGCGGTGTGGAACTGCTTTGTCCGGAATTTGCAGACGCTTTAGAAGCGGTCTTTGTCCGGGGTACTCCCTGCATCGGCGTGATGAAGGGGGCCGGTCCTTCCGGCGCCCTGATAAAGGCCCTGGGACTGGACGACACCTATGCCCACTCCTGGGAACGGCTCCAGGCATTTCTCAGCAGCGACCCGGACACCCTGCTTTATTCCTGCGGACAATTTGACAAACACGCCCTGGCACTCGCCTGCCAGTGGGTTCAGGAGTATGCCTATGACGGACTTTTTCGCTCTGTATGACGCGCTGCTGCCGGAGATTCCCCAAGAGCCCATTCTTTGTGTTTCCTCCGGGGATTCCTGGACAGGGGTGGAGACGGCGGACGCTCTGGGGCTGGCCATGACCACCGCCGGAGATACCGCCCCCCGGGTGCTTCCCCGTTGGGAGGAGGCCGCCACCCTGGCAGAGCTTGCTCCTGCCGTAAAAAGCTGGAATTTTGCAGAGGCCTCCGCCGCCATGGCTGCAATCAATGCCTTTTACAACACCCAGGACCGAATGGAAACCCTGGATGCCGCAGAACCCTTTGCGCACTACTGCACCCGGGGTCTGGACCTGCGGGGGAAGACCATCGGGGTAGTAGGACATCTGAATATGCCGGAATCCATCCGCCGGGAGGCCGGGGCATTTTTCATTCTGGAACGCAATCCCCAGCCGGGAGACTATCCGGACTCCGCCTGTGACGCTCTGCTGCCCCAATGCGATGTGGTCATTCTCACCGCCAGCACACTGGTAAATAAGACCCTGCCCCATCTTCTGGAGCTGTGCGTCAACGCTTATACCATACTCACCGGCCCCACCTGTCCCATGTGTCCCGCGCTGCTGGAATTCGGCATTGACCGGCTCTCCGGCCTGGTCATCACCAATCGGGAGGCCATGCGCCGACGGATCCGGGAAAATCTTCCCGGCCCGCCCTATCCCTTCGGGCAGCCGTTCTTATTGACAAAGGAGGGCCTATGAACCACATCACCGCCGTACACCGAAAAAGCATCTGGCTTCTGGGGCTGGGGCTGATTGTCTGCATTCTTGCCTCCTTCACCCTGGGCCATTATCCCGTTCCCCTGAACGAACTGCTGGGAATTCTGGGCAGTCGGCTTGGTCTGCCCATTGAGCCCTTCTGGACCGAACAGATGGAAACCGCCGTGTGGAATATCCGGCTGCCCCGGGTACTGCTCAGCGTCATGGTAGGGGCCTGTCTCTCCGGGGCCGGGGCCAGTTACCAGGGAATTTTCCAGAACCCCATGGCCTCCCCGGATATTCTGGGAGCCTCCGCCGGAGCGGGCTTTGGCGCTGCCCTGGCAATTCTGGTGGGTCTGTCCAGTTTCGGCATCACCCTGGGCGCGTTTCTGTTCAGCCTGGGAACGGTAGCTCTGGTATTCTGGGTCAGCCGCCATGCCAAGGGGGACCGGATTCTGGGTCTCGTGCTGGCCGGAATCATGATCAGTTCCCTGTTCCAGTCCGGCACCTCCTTTATCAAGCTGGTAGCGGATCCCACCAACAAACTGCCCCAGATCACCTACTGGCTGATGGGCAGCCTGTCCGGCGCCAAGTGGAAGGAGGTCTGCTTCGTCATTTTTCCCATGCTGGCCGGTCTGATTCCCCTGCTTCTGCTGCGCTGGCAGCTGAATGTGATTACCATGGGCGACGACGAAGCCAAGGCCATGGGTGTAAACGCCCCCAGAATCCGGCTGTGGATTGTCCTGTGTTCCACGCTGGTGACCGCTTCTGCCGTCTCCGTCAGCGGAATGATCGGCTGGGTAGGATTGGTCATCCCCCACATGATGCGCCGGATCGTGGGTTCCGACTACCGTTATCTTATGCCCGGCTCCATGCTGGGCGGCGGAATTTTCCTGCTGATTGTGGACAACGTATCCCGGAACGCCACCACCGCAGGAATTCCCATCGGCATTCTCACCGCCTTCATCGGTGCGCCCTTCTTCCTGTGGCTGATTACCGGAAAGGGGGATCATTATGAGCATTGAAGTAAGGAATCTGAATTTTTCCTACGGTTCCCGGCAGATCTTGTTCGACATCAGCTTCAGCGTGGAAAAAGGAGAGTTTCTGTCCATCCTGGGCCCCAATGGGGTGGGAAAAAGCACCCTGTTTCGCTGTGTGCTGGGGCTGCTCTCCGGCTACACCGGAACAGTGCTGGTAGACGGAGTGGACACCCGCACCTTCTCTGTCCGGGAAGCGGCAAAGCACATCGCTTACATTCCCCAGTCCAGCCGTCCGGTATTCAACTACAGCGTCTTTGATATTGTTCTGATGGGGCGTTCCAGCAGCCTGTCCCCTTTTCACGCCCCCAGCAAAAAAGACAATGACCGCTGCGCCTGGGCATTGGACAAGGTGGGCATCTCCCATCTGGCCCAGCGGTGCTACCATCGTCTCTCCGGCGGTGAGCAGCAACTGGTTCTCATCGCCCGGGCTCTGGCTCAGGATGCCCCCATTCTTATGCTGGACGAACCCACCGCTAATCTGGATTTCGGAAACCAGCTGCTGGTTCTGGAACAGGCCCGCAGCCTGGCCCAGGAGGGCTACACCGTCATTCAGACCACCCATCATCCGGAACAGAGTTATCTGTTCTCCCATCGGATTCTGGCCATCCAGAATGGCCGGGTTCTCACCCAGGGCTCCCCGGCGCAGGTCCTGACGGAGGAAACCATACGGGCACTGTACGGCGTGGAGGTGTCGGTGGTGAGCCTGTATCAGGATCAAGCCCGAATTTGTATTCCCAAAAAAATAACAAATCAGGAGGTAATCCCATGAAACGCTCTGTTCTGTGTCTGCTGCTCGTCCTGTGCCTGGTGCTGGCAGGCTGCTCCTCTGCGGCGCCAGCGGAAACCACCGCCCCGGCTCAGGCTCAAGCCCCCGCCGTCACCACCGCTCCGGCGGAAGCCGCTGCCGGTACCCGGGAGTTCACCGACTCCACCGGCAGAACCGTTACGGTTCCGGCAGAAATCACCAAAATCGCCATCTCTGGTCCGCTGAGTCAGGTGTACATGATTCCCTTGGCTGGTGACCTGTTGGTGGGTGTCTCCAGCGCCTATGCTGAAAACGAGGCTCTGTATCTGCCGGACTATCTCACCTCCCTGACGGAAATTGGCCAGCTCTACGGCGGCAAGGGTGAGATGGATCTGGAGGCTCTGCTGGCGGTTGCCCCCGATGTGGTCATCGACGTGGGAGATTCCAAGGATACGGTCAAGCAGGATATGGATGATCTGACGGAGCAGACCGGCATTCCTTTTGTCCACATTGATGCCACGGTAGAAAGCGCCCCTGAGGCCTACCGGACCCTTGGCGTGCTTCTGGGCCGGGAGGAAAAAGCAGAGGAACTGGCCGTCTGGTGTGAATCCACTTACGATGGTATGGTGGAAATGATGAAAAAAGTGGACGCCGACGGGGCCCGGAAGACCATGCTCTACTGTCTGGGTGACAAGGGTGTGAATGTAATTGCCAAGGGTTCCTTCCACGCGGAAACCGTCAATTTGATGAGCGACAATCTGGCCGTGCTGGAAGACGTTGTCTCCAACGGTCTGGGCAATGAGGTGGATCTGGAGCAGATTCTGACCTGGAATCCGGAGGTGATCGTCTTTGCCCCGGACAGCTGCTATGATGACATTGCTGGCGATCCCCAGTGGCAGAGTATTGACGCCATTGCAAACGGCAACTATTACAAGACCCCCTACGGCCCCTACGGCTGGCTCTCCAGCCCTCCTTCGGTACAGCGGTATCTGGGAATGCTGTGGCTGGGCGCTCTGCTGTACCCGGACTACATCGAATATGATTTGCAGGAAGAGGTAACCGAGTACTACAAGCTCTTCTATGACTGCGACCTGACCGACGAAATGTACCAGAATCTCATGCAGGATGCTCTGTAAATCTTTCCATGGCAAACAGCAAGCCGGACTCCGCAATGGAGTCCGGCTTGCTTCATAAGTTTTGGAGTTACGCCGCAGCAGGCAGGGTTGTCTCCTCCGCAATGGTTTCCGCCACAGTGGGCTGGGTCTGCTGGTTCATTCCCGGATTCCGGGCCAGTTCCAGGTAGTAATTCTCCCGGTCGGTCTTGGCCTGCTCCAGCCAGGTCTGGCACTCGGTCAGCCCCTCACCCACGATTTCCATAGTGCGGTCATAGGACTTGACTGCAGCATCGTAATTGGCCTGGGTCAGGTTAAACAGGGATGTCCACTCTTCCTTCTTGTCAATGTCCAGGGGAAGAATGTTGTATTCCCGGGAACCGTTGTTGCTGTGCATGTTCACCCAGGTGGGAACCACTTCTGCTCCGGCCAGGTAAACCGTTCCGTCGGAATACTTTTCAAAGGTCACAGCAAACAGCACGCCATCCTCGGTATGGGCCGTGCTGATCATGGACAGGTTGCCCTGGCGCTGATTGGACACGGCATTGCCCATGGAATACAGAATCACGCTCTTGTGGTTGGGATCTACCGTGCTTTCCAGCAGGTCAATGGGTTCCACCACATGGGGGTGTCCGCCGATGATCACATCCACGCCCAAATCGCACAGCTTCTGGGCAATGGCCCGCTGGGTGCTGTTTTCCTCCAGCAGGTACTCCACGCCCCAATGCAAGTACACAATGGTGGCCTCGGCTCCGTCTTGCTTCATCTGGGCCAGCCGCTGCTCCAACTCGGTATAGAACGCTTCCAGATTATTTTCCATGAAATAGTTCACAATTCCAACCTGACTCAGGGCTGCATTTCCATTCAGGGAGGGCCGTCCGTCAGAGGTGACGCTGGTGGCATAGGTGTAGGCAATCATGCCGATCTTAATGCCGTTCACGTCCACAATCTCAAACTTTTTCTCTTCATCATTCATCTGGGTACCCAGGGTCTTCAGTCCCACCCCCCGGGACTGCTCCAGGGTGCGCAGGATGCCGTCAGCGGTGGTGTCACCGCAGTGGTTGTTGGCTGTCAGGAACATGTCATATCCTGCGTCCAGAGCCGCCTGGGCCAGGGAATCCGGGCAGTTGAAATGGGGATTTCCCTGGATGGGGTAATCCGAGCCGCCGAACGTGGTTTCCAGATTCACTGCGGCATAGTCATAGCTTGAAACAGTGTCCTTCACATACTGGAAGATGGAAGAAAAGTCGTAGCTTCCATCGCTCTGCTGGCAGGTGTTGATCACCGGCAGGTGCATCAGCAGGTCGCCCATCGAGGCAATGGTAGCCGTTGCCACCACGTGTTCCGGCTCCGGTTCGGTCTCCGTGACGGGAGGTTCCGTCTCCGGCGGCTGGGTGACGGCGCTGGTGGGCAGCTGAACCACACTTTCCTGCTGGGAAGTGGTATCCGGCGTGCGGTTGGTCATGTCGATACAAAGCCAGATGACAAAGGCAGTCGCCACAATCATCAGCAGAATCAGAATGGTCAGCAATGCGGCAGTGGCTCCGCCGCCGCGCTTGGGGTTTCGGGACATGGGATTCCTCCTTTTTCATTTTCTCAGGTGTCCAGCAGATAGTGGACGGAATGTACGGTCTTCCCGCCGCTGGTGTAGATTCTCGGCACCCGGCGGCTGATGCCGCAGACAAATTCGTAGTTAAAGCTGTCCGCACGCTCGGCGATCTGCTCCATGGTGATGGTTTCATTTCCGTCCCGGCCGATCAGGGTCACCTTGTCCCCCGGGCGGACATCGGGAATAGCGGTCACATCCACCATCATCTGGTCCATACAGATTCTGCCCAGAATGGGGGCTTTACACCCATGAATCAGCACATAAAACTTTCCGGACAGGCTCCGGCGATAGCCATCGGCATACCCCACCGGGATGGTGGCCACCACGGTATCCGCCTGGGTCACATAGGTGCCGCCGTAGCTGATTTCCCGTCCGGCAGGCAGCACCTTCACATGGGTGACCCGGCTGAACCATTGCAGAGCGGGTTTCAGAGGCAGCTGAGCCGGTGAAACCTCGTCGCTGGGATACATGCCATAGGTGACAATCCCGGAGCGCACCATTTCATAGTGCCGGTCAAAGTTCATCAGTCCGGCGGAATTATTCAGGTGCCGCAGTGGAATCTCCACGCCCTGTTCCCGGAGCATGGCGTCGAATGCGTCAAAAAGCCTTCGCTGGTTCTCCGCCCGGCTCAGGTCGGCGCAGTCCGCCGTGGCAAAGTGACTGAACAGGCCCTCCGCTTCCAGTCCGGGCAGGCGGGCAATCCGGGCACAGACCCGAGCTTCCTCCGGCTCCGCCTGAAATCCGATCCGGCTCATGCCGGTGTCCACAGCGATATGAAATTTGGCGGTCATCCCCAGATCCTGGGCTGCCTGAGACAGAGCCACCGCGTCCTCCCAGGTATAAATGGTGGGGCGGATTTCCTCCCGGATGGCCGTAGGGAAAGCCTTGGTCGGGGTATGCCCCAGAATCAGAATGGGGGTATGCAAGCCGGCCTGGCGCAATTCCATGGCTTCCAGCATGGAGCTGACTCCGAAAAAGGCACACCTTCCCTCCAGCAGCCGGGCCACCTGAATGGCGCCATGGCCATAGGCATCCGCCTTGATCACCGCCATCACTGCAACCCCGGCCTTTTTCCGCACCGCTTCAAAATTGGCGGAAATGGCATCCAAGTCAATTTTTACCAGGGTACTGTCAAAGCTCAAACATATCAACTCACTTATCTGACAATTGAAACCATTCTAGCATAGAACCCCAAAAAAGTAAACCTATAAGTCATTAAGGATTAATTGTCTTTTGGCGTGACTCGTGCTAGAATAGAAAAAACTTTCCCGGAGAAAGGAGTCCGCTATGAAATACACCGACAACTATCTGATTCAGGCGCAGCAGGCCCAGCAGTACTTTCTTACCTATGATCAGCCTTCCCTGATCCGTAAGCTCCAGCTGTCCCACGACGAGCAGTATCTGTACCCGATGATGTTCCACCAGCAGTACCGTCTGGACCGGAAGAACGGAAATCTGGAGCGAAAGCAAGGGGATGCGTGGATATCTGCCAACACCTTTGCCGAGGTGCTTACTCTGCTGGATCTGGTGTGCGACAGCCGGGAGGACCGGTTTCTCAGCGGAAAGTGGAAAAACATGACTTCCTTTGGGCTGATGTTCCACCAAAATCTGCTGGAAGATGCCCGGGATCCCTGGGCGGAACTGTTTGAATCCCGGCCGGAAGATTTTCAGCGGGCCTGCTGTTCGCTGGGCGGGCGGAAACTGGACACCACTGCGGACATTGCCTATGCCATTGAGATTTTTGACGGGCTGGAAATCGCGCTGCAGCTATGGTTCGGGGATGAGGATTTCCCTGCCAATCTGCGAACCCTCTGGGACGAAAACGCACTGATGTACATTCGATACGAAACCATGCACTATGCCCGGGGACTGCTGCTGGACTTTTTGAAAGCCGCCATGGACGCATAAGAAAATCCCTCCACCGTTGGTGGAGGGATTTTTGATGTTCAGCAGAGTTTTGCGCCGGCGGGAATGGCATCGTCCAGCATGATCAGATTCAGCTTTTCCTCGCCCTTTTCCGTGTGAACGGCGCTGAGGAGCATACCGCAGCTTTCCTTGCCCATCATCTTCCGGGGCGGCAGGTTCACAATGGCCACCAGTGTCTTGCCCACCAGATCCTCGGGCTTGTAGTACTTGGCAATGCCGGAGAGAATCTGCCGGTCGGTGCCGGTGCCGTCATCCAGGGTAAACTGGAGCAGCTTGTCGCTCTTCTTTACCGGGACGCAGGCTTTCACCTTCACCGCCCGGAAATCGCTCTTGCAGAAGGTGTCGAAATCCACATTTTCCTGGGTCAGGGGCTCGATCTCCAGGGCAGGCTGGGCTTCCTTCAGGGCTTCCTGATGCAGCTTTTCCAACTCCGCCAGTTCCTTCTCCACGTCAATCCGGGGGAACAGGGCAGGACCGGCCACCGTTGCCACATCGGCAGGCAGCTTCCCGAACACCGCCAGACTGTCCCAATCCATCGCTGCGCCGCCCAGCCGCTTGGAAATCTCTTCCGCCGTCTGGGGCATGAAGGGGCTCAGCAGGCCGCCGCAGATCCGGACGGTTTCCAGCAGGTTATACAGCACCCGGGCCAGACGGGGGTAGTTCTCCTCACTCTTGGCCAGCACCCAGGGGGCGTTTTCATCGATATACTTGTTGGCCCGGGAGATGACCTTGAACACTTCCGCCAGTGCATTCTGGAAGGCATATTTCTCCATCTGCGCTTCGTACTTATCCCGCAGGCCACCGGCCATTGCCAGCAGCTCGGCATCCTTTTCCTCATCCGCCTGCTGGTTCAGGGGCAGGGATGCGCCGAAGTACTTCTGAGCCATGGCAACAGTACGGGACACCAGATTGCCCAGGTCGTTGGCCAGATCCACATTGATGGTGTTGATCAGCAGTTCGTTGGAGAAGTTGCCGTCGGAGCCGAAGGGGAAGGTCCGCAGCAGGAAGAACCGCAGAGCATCCACGCCGAACCGCTCGGAGAGCACATAGGGGTCCACCACGTTGCCCTTGGACTTGCTCATCTTACCGCCGTCCAGCAGCAGCCAGCCGTGGCCGAACACCTTCTTGGGCAGGGGCAGGTTCAGGCTCATCAGCATGGCAGGCCAGATGATGGAGTGGAACCGGACAATCTCCTTGCCGATGAAGTGGACATCTGCCGGCCAGAACTTTTCCAGATCATCGTACTTGTCGTTTTCAAAGCCCAGGGCGGTCATGTAGTTGAACAGGGCGTCAATCCAGACATACACCACATGGCCCGGATCAAAGTCCACCGGCACGCCCCAGGTGAAGCTGGTCCGGGAGACACACAGGTCTTCCAGGCCGGGCTTGATGAAGTTGTTTACCATTTCGCTGACCCGGCTCCGGGGCTCCAGGAAATCGGTGTTCTCCAGCAGGTCCTGCACCCGGTCAGCGTATTTACTCAGCCGGAAGAAATAGGCCTCTTCCTCCGCATCCTGAACCTCCCGGCCGCAGTCGGGGCATTTGCCATCCACCAGCTGGCTTTCGGTCCAGAAGGACTCGCAGGGCTTGCAATACTTGCCCACATACTTGCCCTTGTAGATATCCCCGTTGTCGTACATCTTCTTGAAGATTTTCTGGATGGCTGCCACGTGGTAGTCGTCGGTGGTGCGGATAAAGCGGTCATAGGAAATGTTCATCAGCTTCCACAGATCCAGAACACCCTTCTCACCGGTGACAATGTTGTCCACGAACTGCTTGGGGGTGACACCGGCCTCCTTGGCCTTGTCCTCAATTTTCTGGCCGTGTTCATCGGTTCCGGTAAGGAACATCACGTCATAGCCCTGAAGCCGCTTGTACCGGGCCATGGTGTCCGTGGCAACGGTGCAGTAGGCGTGGCCAATGTGGAGCTTGGCCGAGGGATAGTAGATGGGTGTGGTAATGTAGAACTTACCCTTGCATTTTTCGCACATAGCAGATCCTCCTAAAATACAAAACCGCCCTTGGACAGACCAAGGGCGACAAACTTGACGCGGTACCACCTTGTTTTACGGAAATCACTTTCCGCCTCAACACACGCTGTAACGGGCGACCCCGGGAACGGCTAACGATCGCCGCTCCGGCTCCAAGACCATGTTCCGCTTCCGCCGCCGCACCCCCTCACACCTTCCGGGGCTCTCTGAACGGGGCAAAAAGCGTACTCTTCTCTTCCCAGCCTTTTCCTATCTCGGACATTATAGCCCGAATCAACCGGATTTGTCAACACCCAATCGGAAAAAGCCTACTCATCCCTGCGGGTCAGCCACATGGCAACCCCAACGGCGCTTGCTCCGCCCACCAGCTTACCCACAATCATGGGACCGATCATCTCCGGTGCAAATCCCGCCGTAAAGCCCAGATGATCTCCGAACACGAAGGCGGCGGACACGGCAAAGGCAATGTTGATCACCTTTCCACGCTGGTTCATCTCCTTCACCAGGCCAAATGTGGCAATGGAGTTTGCAAGGCTGGCAATCAGTCCCGCCGCCGCTGCATCGTTGATGCCCAGCAGCCGTCCCACAGCCATCAGGGGTCTGCGCAAAACCTTGGTCAGCACGAACACCAGCGGGAAGGCTCCCGCCAGCACAATGGCAATGGTTCCCACTGTGGCAAACCCTTCCGAGATGGGCGCCATGCCGGGAATCACAGCGTACCCGGTCAGGGCTTCCACAATGGCCGCCGCCAGACCGATGGTCACGATTCCCACTACAATCTTGCCGAACAGTTCAAAGCCCCGGATCATGGCGTTTTCCGCCCGCCACAGCCCCAAAGCGATCAGGGCCGCCAGCAGAACAATGGGCACCACGTTGCGCAGAACCATGCCAAAGGGAAATCCCGCCGCCAGGCCCCCGAACAGCACCCCCAAAGGGATCGTCACAATGCCGCAGAGAATGCCCTTGGCCAGCACACCCCGGTCCTTTTCCTCCAGAATGCCCATTGCCACGGGGATGGTAAAAACAATGGTTGCGCCCAGCATGGAGCCGGTAATCACACCGCCCAGCATGGCCGCCCTTTCGTCCTCCGTCATTTCCAGAGCCAGCGCACCGCCGCCCATGTCGCAGGCCAGAATGGAGCCGGCGAACATGGCCGGATCTGCCCCCAGCAGCCGGTAGAACGGCACCACCACCGGTTTCAGCACCGCCGCCAATACCGGAGCCAGGGTCACGATTCCCACCATGGCCAGCGCCAGAGAGCCCATGGCCAGAATTCCGTTTTCAAACTCCTGACCCAGCCCCCACCGGTTGCCAAAGATCCGGTCCGCCGCGCCCAGCAGGGCAAAAAACGCCATCACCCAGATCAAGATTTCGTGAAAAGACACCCTCCGTCACCTCATCTCCGGCGGATTGCAGCCGCCGTCTTTATTTTTCGTCCACAATGGCTACCACAGCGGCATCCACCGGGGCATCCATGCAGTATCTCGAGGCCACCGTTCCCGTGGCCAGCAGCACCCGGTCGCCGGTTCCGGCTCCCACCTGATCCGCTGCCACCAGGGTTTCCCCATCGGTCTGCACCACCAGAAACGTCTGCCCCTGTAAACAAGGCGCTTTCCGGGTGGCCCAGATGGCGCCCACAACATTTCCTACCTTCATTTCGTTCCCTCCAAAATCTCCCTGGCCAGGGGAGTGAGTACCGCACCGGGGCTGGGCTGCCGGCCGGTTGTCCGCAGAATCCGGGCTTCTTCTGCCGTAATCAGTCTTTTGCGCCCGCCATCGGTAAACAGCACACCCCAGTTTTTCAGTTCCCGCTGAGCCGCTGTCAGACTGGCGGACAGCGCCCGGTTTTTGGCCGCTTCCGGCAGTCCGGGGGTATACAGGTACACCGGCTTCCCCTCGGCCAGCGCCTGAAGCACCGGTTCCTCCTGAAACCGCAGCAGCTGGGAAAGACTAAGGGAGCCGATGACTACCGCCTCATAAGGAGGCTCCATGACATAGGTATAGCCCAGTTCCAACCCCGGTTCCTTGCCGATGAGCAGGGCCCGGGTCATGGAAGAATCCTCCCCAGGTCTCCCTTGGCAAAGCCACAGGCGTTGGCCTCGTCATAGTCCAGATGGACATAGGAGGCAAAGTCCGGGCTAACCCGCACCGCCACATCCTGAAAAATCACCGGACGGGCGGTGAAAGTTTGCAGCTTTACCACCTGCTTGTCCTTTACGCCGAAATTCCGGGCATCCTCCGGGGTCAGATGGATGTGCCGCTGGGCGGCAATGACCCCCTGATTCAGGGTTACGGTACCCGCAGGGCCAATCAGCGTGACCCCCGGGGTTCCGGAAACGTCCCCGGACAACCGGATCGGTGCTTCCAGCCCCAGGGTACGGCCGTCTGTCAGAGAAATTTCCACCTGGGCTTCCTTCCGTTCCGGCCCCAGCACCGCCACGTTTTCAAACGTTCCCTTAGGGCCCACCACCGTCACCCGCTCATTGGCCAGGTATTGCCCCGGCTGGGACAGGGGGCGCTTGGGGGTCAGACCGTGGCCGAACAGGGTCTGAGCCTGCTCCCGGGTCACATGGACATGACGTCCGGAGGCCTCCAGCTCTACGAACAGCCGGTGAACCAGCTGCTCGGTGAGCATCTGAATCTGCTCCATGCTCCCCCTCCTTATCCCAGTTGTTCCAGAATCTTCTGGGTCAGAAGTTCCACCAACTCCGGGCTGACCCGTGCAATCTCCGGGGCAGACTTTGCCGGTGTTTCCTCCGTGTTCCAGGCCACCCGGCGAATGTTGATCAGATCCATGGGGGAAATGTTATTGGAGGAACTACTGCCTCCCACCGCACCGCAGCCCAGAGTCAGTGCCGGGAACAGACCGGTGGTGGCGCCGATGCCTCCCAGAGCCGCCGGGGTATTCACCAGGAACCGGGACACGGGAATCTTCTCAGCAAACCGCCGGATCACTTCCCGGTCCTCCGCATGCATGGCGAAGGTATGGCCGCTGCCCTCGTGCACCAAGATTTTGATGCACATATTCAGCACCGCATCCTCATTTTCCATCACATAGAAGGCCAGCACCGGGCACAGCTTTTCCATGGAGTAGGGGCGGGACGGGCCTGCTTCTTCCTCCCGGGCAACCAGCACTCTGGTTCCCTGGGGTACGGAGAAGCCCGCCATTTCCGCCAGTTTTCCGGCAGATCTGCCCACAATATCCGGGTTCAGGGTTCCATTGGGACGGAACAGCAGTCTTCCAAGTTTTCCCGCCTGCTCCCCGTCCATGAAGAAGAAGCCCTGCTTCTCCCCCTCCCTGCGGACTTTGTCTTCCATAGTTTTTTCCACAATGATGCTCTGCTCCGAGGCGCAGACCGTGCCGTTGTCGAAGGTTTTCGACCGGGCAATACAGGCCAGAGCCTTGGTCACATCCGCACTGTGGTGGATATAGGCCGGACCATTGCCCGCTCCCACGCCGATGGCGGGTTTGCCGGAAGAATAGGCGGACTTCACCATGGCAGGACCGCCGGTGGCCAGAATCAGATTTACCTGCTTCGCCTGCATCAGTTCCTGACACCCCTGCAAGGAGGGAATGCTCAGGCAAGCCACGCTGCCCTTGGGGGCTCCGGCCTGTTCCGCCGCCCGGGCTACAATCTCCGCTGCCTTTCGGGTGCAGGACAGGGCCTTGGGATGGGGGGAAAAAACGATGCTGTTTCCCGCCTTCAGGGCAATCATAGCCTTATAGCACACCGTGGAAGTGGGATTGGTGCTGGGCACAATGGCCGCAATCACCCCCACCGGCACACCGATTTCCCAGAGCTTGTCCCGGGGATTCTCACTGAGCAAGCCAACCGTCTTCATCCCCCGGATGGCCTGGGCCAATGTCCGGGAGGCAAAGCGGTTTTTCGTCACCTTGTCATCCACGTTGCCGAAGCCCGTTTCCCGCACTGCCAAGTCCGCCAGCATCACCGACTCTGCTTCAAATGCTTTGGCGATGGCCTCCACAATGGCATCCAGCTTCTCCTGGGGCATCTGTGCCAGGCTTTGCTGGGCCGTCTGAGCTGCCGCCGCCAGGGTTCGGGCCTCCTGGCGGGCAGCCAAATCTTTATCCAGTTCCATTGTTTCCTCCTAGAACAGCAGGCTGGAGCCGTCTCCCGCTTTTTTTGTCAGCTTTCCGTTTTCCACAAAGCCCATTTTCTCCAGCCAGCCCTGGAATTCGGGAATCGCCGTTTTTCCCGTCAGCTCCCGCAGGGTTGCCGTCTCCCGGAATCCGGTGGTCTGGTAGTTGAGCATGATGTCATCTCCGTGGGGAATGCCCATGAAGTAGTTGCACCCCGCCAGGGTCAGCAGACTGGCCAGATTTTCAATGTCGTTCTGGTCTGCCTTCATGTGGTTGGTATAGCAGCAGTCACAGCCCATGGAAATGCCGGTAAGCTTGCCCATGAAGTGATCTTCCAGCCCCGCCCGGGTTACCTGTCGGGCGTCATACAGATATTCCGGCCCGATAAAGCCTACAACGGTGTTCACCAGGAAGGGCTGGAACCGCTTGGCAAAACCGTAGCACCGGGCCTCCATGGTCACCTGGTCGGTGCCGTGGTGGGCGTTGGAACTAAGCTCGGAGCCCTGGCCGGTTTCAAAGTACATCACGTTGGGCCCCTCTGCCGTTCCCTCTTTCAGCAGCAGCTGCCGGGCTTCCTCCAGCGTAGCCGCCGAGAAGCCGAAGGCCTCGTTGCCCTTCTGGCTGCCGGCAATGGACTGGAAGATCAGGTCGCAGGGAGCACCCGAGCGCACCGCTTTCATCTGAGCGGTGACGTGGGCCAGCACGCAGATCTGGGTGGGAATCTGCCAGTGTTCCTTGATCTCCTGGAACCGGCGCAGCACCTTGCCCACCTGCTCCGGGCTGTCCGTCACCGGGTTCAGACCGATCACCGCATCTCCTGCGCCGAAGCTCAGGCCTTCCAGGGTGGAGGCGGTGATGCCCTCCGGGTCATCGGTGGTATGGTTGGGCTGAAGCCGGCAGCTTAAGGTGCCGGGCAGGCCGATGGTGGTATTGCAGTGGGCGGTAATGGTGATCTTCTGAGCGGCGTAGATCAGATCCAGGTTGCTCATCAGTTTGCACACGGCGGCAATCATTTCCGCCGTCAGTCCCCGGCTGAGCTTGCGGATGTCATCGCCGGTGGTGGTCTCTGAGAGAATCCACTCCCGCAGCTCCGACACCGTCCAATTCCGGATTTTGGCATAGGCAGCCTCGTTCACGTCGTCCTGGATGATCCGGGTAACCTCATCTTCCTCGTAGGGCACCGCCGGACTTTCCCGCAGGTCCCCCAAGGTCAGGGCGGACAGTACCACCTTGGCTGCCACCCGCTCCTGGGCAGACTCTGCGGCCAGCCCCGCCAGCTTATCCCCGGTTTTCTCCTCGTTGGCTTTTGCCAACACTTCCTTGATTGTCTGAAATGTGTAAGTTTTCCCCAACAGGGTGGTTTTCAGCTTCATCGTCTTCATCCTTTTGTACAGCGTCCCGGCGGGAGCACGGTCAAGCCGTGCCCGCCGCCTTCTTCTGCACCATCAAAATATAGAGCATACTGCTCATCCGGTTCAGGGCCCGGAGAATATCCGGCCGGGCGGGATTCCCCTCCCGGTCCCGCAGCGCCGTTACCGCCGCCAGTTCCGCTTCCCGGGCGGCGCACCGCGCTCGGTTCAGCCTGGCGATAGCAAGGCCGTCCGAGGCCTGGGGCATAAAGTGGGGCTGTCCGTAGTAATCCTGGGGGAAGTGGCTGCGCTTGCGCTGTTCCTCCTCCGTCAGGCCGCAGAGTTTCCCGGTTTCCATGGGTTCATCCAGCACCTCCCGGCGGATGATCTGCCGGGCCAGTTCCAGAATCTCCCCCACCGGCGCTTCCAGGCTCTTGTCCGCCAGCTGACAGAGAATCAGTTCCGACTCCAGAGTGTCCATTTTCCCCCGGAAGAGAATCCGGGGATGGTCCTTGGGCACCAGAAATTCCCCGTTCAGATGGGTCATGTGTTCCGGTTTTTCCTCCACATACCCGCCCCCCAGCAGCCGGTAGCGCTCCGGCCGGGCCTGGTCCGCCGGAAGAATCTCGATCCGTTCCCGGGTCAGAAAGTCCCGGGCGCCGCTGGTGAGCTGGTCCCCTTTGCCAAGGTAATACACCCGTTTTCCTTCCCGGTTGCGGATGTTTGCCCGCACCGCCTGCTCGTTGTAGAGCATTATTTACCGGCGGGAGCGGAGGGGTTATTGCGCCCTTTGGGCAAGATGGCGTCCACCTCCATGTGGGGCCGTGCGATGACGTGGACGGAAATCAGTTCCCCCACCTTCTCCGCTGCTGCCGCACCGGCATCGGTGGCTGCCTTGACGGCTCCCACGTCTCCGCGAACCATCACGGTGACCAGTCCGCCGCCCACCTGCTCTTTGCCTACCAGCTGCACGTTGGCGGATTTTACCATGGCATCCGCTGCTTCAATGGCGCCGATCAGGCCCTTCGTTTCAATCATACCCAGAGAATTTGTGTCCATCGTATTCCATCCTTTTCGTTGAAAATTACCTGTTGGTTTTCTTCCTGCCAAGCCCGGTTACCTCTCAATGGGCCGGGCTGCCACCTCCGCCACCGCCGCGGCAAAAGCAGCACAGGCAGCATCGCAGGCGCTTTGGGTGCCGGACAGCAGTCCGCCCCCGAAGTTGGTCTCACTGGGCGGCGAATAGAGTTTGCACAGTTTCACATCCGCCGCTTTCAGCGCCGCGTCCATGGCATACATTCCTTCCAGCGGCGGGGCGATCAGGTAGGCCAGAGCCGATCCCACTGGGACCCCTGCCTCCCTTGCCAGGAAATCCCCGACACTGCTTACAGTGTGCGCAAGATATGGCACGTTATTCACTTCCTGAAAGCCCAGCCGTTCCAGGGCAGCTAAGGCCGCCTCCATACCGCTGCGCACTGCGCCGGGGGTCTGCCCCGCCAGAATGCCGATAACCTCCCCCGCATTGGGGGTAGAGGCGTTGGATGCTCCGGCATAAAAGCTGCGGCCATAGGCAACCGTCACCTCGGAGGCCTTGGTGGCCTCGTCCAGTGCAATATAGGTGGCATCATCGCAGTCTGTGGTGAGCAGTCCCAGGGAGGGGTAGCCTTTGGGCGCCCCTAGGGCCTGGCATAAAGAAGGGCTGGCGTTGGCCAGATACCGCACAGCGAGCACCTTGACACCACTCATACCGCGCCCTCCAGATGCAGCCCCACGCCAGAAACCTGCTTTTGCAGAATCGTCTCAATCAGGCCGGCAATGTGTGCCCCCGCCTCCACCGCCGGGGTGCCCTGGGCGTGGATGTTGGACACCACCGTCCGGGCAGATTCCGACACGCCGGTGTGGGGCCGGTAGGTGATATAGGCGGACATACTCTTGTCCGTCACCAGTCCCGGACGCTCGCCCACCAGCATACACACCAGTTCGCAGCCGGTGATGTCACCGATGGCGTCTCCGGCGCCCACCCGGCAATAGCGGACGAAAATGGGCGTTCCCGGATCAATGCCCCGGATCTTCAGTCCCTCCCGGATGGCCTCCAGGCAGTCCATGGCGTTGGCTGTAATGGCAGCGGAACTGAGCCCGTCCCCCACCACAATCTGCACCCGGGGTTTCCCCGGAATGGCAGAGCGGATCTTCTGCTGATTTTCTTCGTCAAAGCACCGGCCATGATCCGGGCGGGTCAGATATTCGTCCTTGTCATGGCACCGGGTCTGAACCTCCGTCATGCCATTGTTCCGGGCAAAGTCCTCCGGGACCTGAGAGAATACCGCATCCTGGGCCGCGGCGTGGTCCGCCCGGAAGCGGAGCATGGTCAGGGTCTTATACCGGGGCCCCGCCCGTCCGCTGCCCAGCCGGGCGGGGGTTCTCTCCTTCATGCGCCGGAATTTCTCCTCGTTTTCCGGGTTCTCCGTCAGATAAAGTTTCCGCAAATCCAGCTGGGTCACATCCGGCACAAAATCTCCGTCGGTGTATCCCGTGTCCTTCGCCTCCGGCTGGGGTGCGGTGGCATGGTACTCCGTGGCCTTTACCATGGGCGGCTCGTCCATGGTGCTGAGAATCTGGGCCACCATGGCGGCCAATTCCTGTTTATTCATTGCTGCTTTCCCTCCGAATCCGTGTTCGTTTCTCCGGCGGCCAGCACCAGGGTCTTCACCACCACCGGGAAGGCGCCTCCGATGGGAGCGCCGATGTCCAAATAGCTGCCCGGCCCCACCTGCACCCGGTCCAGGCACAAGATGGGAGCATCCGGAGGCAGCCGGGCCGCCAGGGCCTGGCCCAGTGCCTTGGCCATATCCTGCTCCAGGCAGATCAGCACCGGCGGCCGGGTCTGGGCCGCAATGGTTTCCGCCAGGGCGGTCACCTCCCGATAAGAGGGGGAGGCTCTGCCTGCCATGGCCACAATGCCCTGGGTATCCTGCTTCGCCAGTTCCCGGTTGATCTGCTCCGGCATCGTCACCGGAACCACCGGCAGATTTTTCAGCGGCAGGGTCACATTCCGGCAGAATACCGTACTCCCGGACAACTGGGTGGCATGGCATCCGGCTCCGATCACCGTGGCCCGGATGGTTTCCGTCCCCAAACGGTATTCTCCCCGGCACAGCCGGCTTCGGCGGATAGCCTGCCCCAGAGTCGGTCCCAGATCTCCGAAGGCCAGGGGCGGATGGACCTGCTCAATGCAGTCCGCCACACCACCGGAAAAGGAAATCACCCGCTTGCCTTCCGGCAGGCAGAAAATTCCCTGGGCCTCCTGGGTGGAAAGCCGTTCCAGAAGAGGTCCTGGCGGGCGAAGTCCCACCGCCATTTCCAGGGCCTGGGTTAGCATTTGTGCCAGATTTTCCAGCTCCTCCCGGGAGGGAATCTGCCCGATTTTCCAATCACGCAATCCTTCCAGCACCGGGGAGCGGTAAAGAACGGTGCCCTTGTCGTCCAATTTCACCAGCCGCCCGCCCACATTCAGGCATCCGGTCTGCACCACTTTTCCTTCTTCAATCAGGCTCAGGTTGCTGGTTCCTCCGCCGATGTCCATATGCACCACCGGCTTTCCCGTCTCCCTGGAAAATTCCTCCGCTCCGGCGCCTTTTGCAGCCAGGATACTTTCCAGGTCCGGCCCTGCCGTTGCCACCACAAAATCCCCGGCCAGATCCGCCAGAGCATCCAGAACCGCCCGGGCATTTTCCTTCCGGCTGGTTTCCCCGGTGATGATAATGGCGCCGGTATCCACCGTATCCCGGGAGATTCCCGCTTTCTGGTACTCCAATTCCACGATTTCCCGGATTTTCTGCCCGTCCACATGACTTTCATCCAACAAGGGAGTAAAATATACCGGACTGCGGTAGCGAACGGACCGCTCCCCGATTTCCATTCGGGGTACGGAAAATGCCGAGGCCTGGTTTTCCACCGTCAGTTCCGACACAATCAGCTGGGTTGAAGTGGTTCCCACATCCAAACCCACGCTGCATAGCCGTTCAGACACGCCCTGTCACCTCTTCCAGAATCCGGCGCACCAGGAAAGCCTCCGGTTCCATTGGGTTGGTTTTACAGCAGGGGTCTGCCAGCGCTGCCTCCACAATCTGGTTGACGCTGCGCCACACGGAACGGGGGTCCACCCCTGCCTGGGCCAGGGTTTCGGGTAGATTCAGCTCCCGCCGCAGACGAATCAAACCGTTTTTCAGATTCCGCAGGGCAATGGTGTCTGCACTGCCCCCCATGCCAGCCGCCCGGGCGATTTCCGCGTACTTTTTTCCTGCCCGATGGGCATTGCAGCTGACCACCGCCGGGAGCAGAATGGCGTTAAGTCTGCCGTGGGGGATGTGGTACATTCCCCCCAGGCTGTGAGCCATGGCATGGCACAGTCCCAGCCCCGCCTGGGTGAAGGCCATGCCCGCCATGGTAGACGCCAGGTGGACTTTCAGCCGCACCTCCCGGTTTCCGGCGTAAGAGGCAGGAAGGGCGGCATAGGCGCTGCTGAAGGCCTCCCGGGCCAGCAGATCCGTCACCGCCCCGGCATCCCTGGCCACATAGGCCTCCAAAGCGTGGGTCAGTACATCGAATCCCGTCTCCGCAATCAGTCCCTGAGGCAGTTCCTGAAGCAGATCGCTGTCCAGGATCGCCACATCCGGCCGCAGTCGTGGGTCCACCAAGGGATGCTTGACCTTGTTATGGGTCAAAATGGCGAAATCCGTCACCTCAGAGCCGGAGCCGGAGGTAGTGGGAATGGCCGCCACCGTATATGTTCCCTTGGCAAAATAAGCCATGGCTTTGGCACAGTCCAGGGTGCTGCCGCCTCCCAGTGCCACCACCAGATCAGGGCCGAATTCCCGGAGTTTTGCGGTCCCCTCCGCTGCCAGCTCCACCGTTGGGTCCGGCTGAATTTTGTCAAAAATCTCTACCGCGGAGCATTTCGCTCCATCTGCGATTTTCTGGGCTGTTCCGTTTTTTACGAAAAATGGGTCGGATACCAGAAACAGCCGTTTTGCCTGAAAATCCGCCAGCCGGGACACTGCCCCGCTGCCGCAGATCAGCTTGGTCTTGCAGGAGAATTCCTCCATCGTTATACACCGCCTTTTCAAGAGGTATTATTTCCTCCGCCAGGAAACTTATCCAGAAAGGCGCAAAAAAACACCTGCCTTCCAAAGCAAGCAGGTGTAAAATGGGAAAAGCCCTGTTTCCCCTGCCCCGGAAGGCAAGGAAAACAGGGCATATTCTGAAAAATGCGATTAATACTGGGTGGGCTTGATGTGCCAGATCTCGGAGGCGTACTGCCGGATGGTGCGGTCAGAGGAGAACTTGGCCGCGGAAGCAACGTTCATCAGGCACTTACGGCCAAAGGCCATCCGATCGGCATAGTCGTAGTTGGCCTGCAGCTTGGCATCCAGGTAGGACTGATAGTCCAGCAGCAGGAAGTAATGGTCGGCCTTATCCCAGCCGCTGCCGTCCAGCAGGGCGTGGAACAGATCCCGCTGACCATCGTCGGTGGGCACGGTGCCGTCCACTAGGGTGTTGATGGCCCGGCGCAGATCGGCATTGGTGTCGTAGATGCCACGGGCGTAGTAAGTGGGCTCCGCCTGTCTCAGCTGCTCCACGGTATGACCGAAGATATACTCATTCTCGTGGCCGGCTTCCTTGGCGATCTCCACGTTGGCGCCGTCCAGGGTGCCCAGGGTCACCGCACCATTGAGCATCAGCTTCATGTTGCCGGTGCCGGAAGCCTCGGTACCTGCGGGAGAGATCTGCTCGGAGATATCCGCCGCGGGGATGATATGCTCCGCGTAGGAGCAGTTGTAGTTCTGCACAAACACCACTTTCAGCTTGTCAGCCACTGCCGGATCGTTGTTGATCATCCGGGCCACCCGGTTGATGTAGCGGATAATGGCCTTTGCCCGGGCATAGCCGGGGGCGGACTTGGCGCCGAACAGATAGACGGTGGGATGGAAGTCGGGCAGGCGGCCCTCCTTCAGACGGAAGTAAATATCCACAACCGACAGAATGTTCAGCAGCTGCCGCTTGTACTCATGCAGACGCTTGACCTGTACGTCAAAAATGAAGTCAGGGTTCAGCATCACACCCTCATGCTTGGCAATCACAGAGCACAGCTGCTCTTTCTTCAGCCGCTTGATGGCATTGAACCGGGCAACAGTCTCATCATTGATCTGATCCTTCAGCTTGCCGATGATATCCAGATCCTTCAGGAAGTCGCCGCCAACCAGCTCCCGGACCATTTCGGTCAGTTCAGGGTTGCACAAGCCAATCCAGCGGCGGGGCGTGATGCCGTTGGTCTTATTCTGGAACCGATCGGGATAGACACAGTACCAGTCGTGGAAGCAGTCGTCCTTCAGAATCTGGGTGTGGATCTCGGCAACGCCGTTGACATAGGTGCCCACATACACGGACAGGTTGGCCATATGGGCCACGTTGTCCCGGATAATGAACAAGTTGGGATGCTCCTGCTTCAGCTTGGCGTCAATGCGGCAGATGATGTCCACAATTTCCGGCACCACGGAACGCATCAGATCCAGAGGCCACTTCTCCAGAGCCTCGCCCATGACGGTGTGGTTGGTGTAGGAGAAGGTCTTCTGGGCCACATCAAAAGCCTGCTCAAAGCTCATGCCCTCCAGCATCAGCAGCCGGATCAGCTCGGGAATGGACATTGCAGGGTGGGTATCGTTCAGCTGGACCGCATAATAAGTGCTGAACTGAGTCAAATCGTTGCCGTGCGCCAGTTTGAAGGTCCGCAGCATATCCTGCAGGGAAGCGGAAGACAGCACATACTGCTGCTTGATCCGCAGCCGCTTGCCTTCCCAGGTGGAGTCGTTGGGGTACAGGACCCGGGTGATGTCCTCAGCCTTATTCTTGGCGTCCAGGGCACGCAGATAGTCCTGATCGTTGAATGCGTTGAAATCCAGTTCCTGCTCGGCCTCGCACTGCCACAGGCGCAGGGTGCCCACGTTGTTGGTGTCGTAGCCGATAATCGGCACGTCGTAAGGCACCGCCAGAACGGTATGCTCCGGGAACTTGATCTTCACCGTGTGATTATAGCGGCGGTAGGACCAGGGATCACCGAACTTGGTCCAGTCATCCGCCTTTTCCACCTGGCTGCCGTTGCCGTCAAAGCTCTGCTTGAACAGTCCGAACTTGTAGCGCAGACCGTAGCCGGACAGGGGGATATTGGTAGAAGCCGCGGAATCCAGGAAGCAGGCTGCCAGACGGCCCAGGCCGCCATTGCCCAGAGCATCGTCCTCAATGTCCTCCAGCACAGCCAGATCCACGCCCCGCTGGGCAAACAGCTTCTTCATCTCATCCAGAATGCCCAGATTGAACAGGTTGCTGTAAACCAGCCGGCCAACCAGGTACTCGGCGGAGATGTAGTAAGCTTTACGCTCGTGCATCCGGGTCTTCTTGGAGTGGCTCCAGTTGTCGGAAATGGCCATCATCACAGCCTGGCCCAGAGCCTCATGGAGTTCCTGAGGCGTGGCATCAGTCAGGGAAACGTCATAGGTATACTTCAGCTGCGCTTCCGTCCATTTCAAAATGTTTACGCAATTCAAATTCATATACGTTCTCCATTCTTAGAAAAGCGATTTCTCGCCAATACAATTTTTTCGTGCAAAGCGGAACTGACAATCTCTTCCACTTTTCTGCATACCAGTACAGAGTAATACGAATTCGTTTTTTTGTCAAGCAAAACCCGTCTGGACCAGCCTCAAAAATACATTTTTTAGGCAGTTTGATGAGATTCTACCCACCGGATTCGTCAGTTATACAGAGTTGTCCTCCATACACAATTACGCAAACCGGATATAAGAAAACCGGACCCGCTGGGGCAGCGGGTCCGGTAATGGTATGGATTTAAGCTTCCAGGTTGATGCCGGTCTCCTTGGAGAACACATGGCACACATGTCCGGGGAAGTTGAACTTCACCGTGGAACCATTGGCCAAAGCCGCCACTTCTGCGGGGCTCATGTTCATGGTAGACACCACCATGACCACATCCCGGCCCATGGAGGTAACGTGCAGATGGACGGAAGAACCCATCATTTCATGCACATCCACCCGGCCTTCGATGCCGGAACCCAACTCGATGTGTTCGGGGCGAACGCCCAGGACAACATCCTGCTCGGCTACATTGTTCTTGGCCAGAGCGGCCTGCTTGTCTTCACTCAGCTCCACCGTCAGGTTGTCCAGCTTCACAGCGTACTTACCATTTACCTTAACCAGCTTGGCGTTCTCGAACATATTCATCTGAGGCGTACCGATGAACGTGGCAACGAACAGGTTGTAAGGATGATTGAACACTTCCTGAGGAGTGCCGATCTGCTGGATGAAGCCGTCCTTCATAATGACAATCCGGTCGCCCAGGGTCATAGCCTCGGTCTGGTCGT
>DSLFC04101__coassemble_303_pt1 | contig 49167 bp, 44 predicted proteins | sample DSLFC04101__metabat2_low_PE_049 | metagenome-assembled genome bin DSLFC04101 | reverse complement strand
GTGCAACCGATCTGTTCGCCAAGAACGAGGCTGCTGCCAAGGAGCGTTACGAGCACCTGCTGAAGCTGGTCGACGTTTACAAGGACTAATTTCAGATTCTCACCCGTATTATTGCCCCGCCCCCTTTGGGGGCGGGGTTCTCTCATCAAAGGAGGGTTATATGAAGGTTCTTTTGATTAACGGCAGTCCCAAAGCCCATGGCAATACCGCCTTGGCTCTGGAACAGATGCAGGCAGTTTTCGCCGCGGAGGGAATTGAGACAGCGCTGCTTCAGCCCGGTAAGGAAGCAATCCGGGGCTGCATTGCTTGCGGCAGCTGCAGGAAAACCGGGAAATGCGTTTTCGACGACATGGTGAATCTGGCAGCGGAAAAATTTCAGGAGGCAGATGGTTTGGTTCTGGCAACCCCCGTTTACTATGCTTCCGCCAATGGTACGCTGATTTCTTTCCTGGATCGCCTGTTCCAGAGCACCGGGTTTGACAAGCGAATGAAGGTCGGCGCCTCTGTTGCCGTCGCCCGTCGCGGGGGTTGTTCCGCAACCTTTGACGAACTGAACAAGTATTTCACCATCTCCGGTATGCCGGTTGCCTCCAGCCATTACTGGAACAGTGTCCACGGTGCAGCTCCTGGAGAGGCAGCACAGGACGAAGAAGGCTTGATTACCGTGCGGAATCTGGCCCGGAATATGGCCTTCCTGATGAAAGCCATCGCTCTCGGGAAAGAGACTTTTGGTTTGCCGGAGCTGGAAGCAAAAGTAAATACCAACTTTATTCGATAAGGGGAGGGGCTATGTTCTGCACCGTTATTGATATTCGGGGAGATTACGCCTTTCTTCGCTATGAGGATACCGGGGTGGTTTCTGAAGTGGCAATTGCCCTGCTTCCTCTTGGCGTGGATGTGGGTGATCGTCTTAAATTCGAGGATTACGAGTTTTCCAGGGCATAAAGAAATCCGCTGACCGAGCAAGGTCAGCGGATTTCTTTCGCTTATTTCTTTTTTTGATTCTGCATTTTCAGAAATTGCTCTTTCATCTTTTGCAGCCGGATGCGCTGCTTGCGTTCCCGATTCTGCTTGAACCGGGAGTACAGCTCCGGAGGCTGATCCATAAGCTTTTCCTCAGGGATGTTCCGTTCGGCAAGCCGTTTGTCCGTGATTTCCCGGGCCAGCGTGTAGCACACAGATGCCAGAGGAATCATCAGAAGCATACCGCCCACACCCATGATGCCGCCGCCAACCGTTACCGCAACCAGAACCCACATTCCAGGCAGTCCAATAGAGGTCCCAACCACTCTTGGATATATCAGATTGTTCTCCAGCTGCTGGATCACCAGGAACATGGCAATAAAGGTAAGGGCCTGAAAGGGGTCATCCACAAGGATGAAGAAGGCACCCACAATACATCCTACAAACGCGCCCACTACCGGAATCAGAGCCGTCACTGCGATCACCACACTGACCAGCGGAATATACGGCATTTTGAACAGCGCCATCGCCACTGCAAATAAGCAGCCAAGGATAAATGCCTCCAGGCACTGACCGGAAATAAAATTGGAGAAGGTGCTGTTCACCAGACGAAGCACCCGGATAATCTCATCCACCATTTTCTCCGGCAGGAAGGCATACAGGATTCTTCTGCCTTGACGAGCCAGAATTTCTTTTCTGGCCAGGCAGTACAGGGCAAAGGCAATCGCAACCACCGCATTGATGATGGCTCCGGTAACGCTGCCAATCACAGTAACCGCATTTCCCATCACCGCAGAAATCTGATTGCCCAGGAAGGCAAGCATATCTTTCAGCATGGTTGACCAATCCAACTTTTCCAGGTCAAGCAGTTCCTGAATCCAAACGCCAAAATCCGGGTTTTCTTCCACAATCGCCATTAGATTGACCGAAGTCCGGTCGATAAAGGCAGGAATTTTAGCGGAAAGGGACTCAATGGTCATCTGGATTTGTGGAATCAGCAGTTCGAATACTACCATAACCACCAAAACCATGCAGAAGAGCGTGAATACAATCGCCAAGCTCCGGCGCAGTCCCTCCCGGTGGATATCCGCAAGCTGCCGTTCAATGGCCCGCATCGGCACATTAAAAACAAATGCAAGACCGGCTCCAACCACAAATGGAGAGATCAGCTTCCAGATGGTGTCAAACACCATACTGGCCCTCTTGGTATCCAAAATCAACCATGCAAACAGGATGCTGCCAGCAATCAGGAGAAATACTCTGTGCATAAACTTTTTGTCAAAATACAATCCCATCACCTCTATGGTTTGAGTATATCAGATTTCCGGAAAAAGCTATGAATACAATGTAAATTTACAGATTCTGCCCCAGTTCCCGCAAAGCCTGGCACAGTTTGTCCACATTTTCCTCCTTGGTGGCCCAGCTGGTACACAAACGCACTGCGCGATGGGCTTCATCCACCCGCTCCTGCTCGCAGAAAACGAACTCCTTTGCCAGCTGATCAAGCCAGGCATCCGACAGAATCGGGAAAATCTGGTTGGTAACTCCGGGCACCAGGTACGGCACACCCAATTCTTCCAGCGTTGCCCGAATCCGGTTAGCCTGTTCAACTGCGTGAGCCGCAATTTCCACATACAGGTTATCTGTCATCAGGGTATCAAATTGAACTCCCAGCAATCTCCCCTTGGCCAGCATACCACCGTGCTGTTTGATCAGATAGCGGAAGTCCTCCGCAATGGCAGGATTGGAGATCACAACCGCTTCTCCAAACAATGCGCCGACCTTAGTACCGCCGATATAAAACACGTCGCAGAGCCGGGCAAGATCCGGCAGCGTGACATCATTTTCCACTGCGGCAAGGCCATATCCCAACCGGGCACCATCCACGAACAGGTAAAGCCCAAGCTCCCGGCATACATTGGAAAGTGCCTCCAGTTCCTGCAGGGTATACAGGGTTCCCAGCTCCGACGGAGTTGAGATATAGACCAATTTGGGCTGAACCATGTGTTCAAAACTGCTGTCCGCCCTATGGGCCAAGACGTACTGGCGGACCTGTTCCGCCGTAATCTTTCCCTCCCGGCCGGGAAGGGTCAGGACCTTGTGCCCGGTAGCTTCCACTGCTCCGGTTTCGTGACCGTTGATATGCCCGGACACCGCACACAGCGCGCCCTGATGAGGCCGCAGCGCCGCGTCAATCACCGTCAGATTGGCCTGAGTGCCTCCCACCAAAAAATGCACCGCCAGACCCTCCCGGCGGCACAGCTTCCGGATTTTCTCCGCCGCCTGGGCACAGTAGTCATCCTCTCCGTATCCCGGGGTTTGTTCCAGATTGGTACGGGCCAAAGCCTGGAGAACTTTCTCATGACAGCCTTCGCTGTAGTCATTGTTAAAGTAGATCATAACACCACTCCGTTTCTCTGTTTTGCTTCATTGTACCGCCCGGATAATGGACTGTCAAGGTGCATATTACCAAAGAATGCCGCATAGGTTTTTTCAGCAGCACACAGCATCGGAGGGTTGCCTATGAATGATTGCTTATGCAAGCGGGCCTGTGAATTGGCTGTGTACATGATTGAAACCGGCGCCACAGTCCGGTCTGCTGCCCGGCGCTTCGGCATTTCCAAGTCCACGGTACACAAAGACCTGACCCAGCGGCTGCGGCAGTGCAGTCCCTCCCTGTACGCTCAGGTACGGGAAGTTCTGGACGAAAACAAACGGGAACGGCACATTCGCGGAGGAATGGCCACACGACGGAAATACAAGGGCGACTCGCTCTGAAAGAAAACGCAGAATGCAGACGAAAAAACACCGTTTGCATTCTGCGTTTCGGCATGTTACAGGTCGTCAGCGTCCTGCACCGGTTTTTCATCAGGCTGGACCGGGCGGCCGGTATAGCTGCCCATGGGGTCTGCTACGATTTTCTTTTTTTCATTCCCAGACATTCAGACTCACCTCCTTGCTTATCTTTTACCGGGATTCCAAAGAACATCCTTGCCAATTTCCGATTGCCGTGGTAAGATCATACCAACATGGAGGTGGCGTATGTTTGAAATTACCTTGATTGCCATGGGAAAATTAAAGGAGAAATTTTACCTCTCAGCCGCTTCGGAATATGCCAAGCGTTTGAGCGGTTTCTGCCGGTTTTCCCTGGTGGAACTCCCGGAGTATCGGCTTCCGGAAAACCCTTCTCCTGCAGAAATTCAGGCAGGTTTGGAAAAAGAAGCGGATGTGATTCTCTCCAAAATACCCAAGAACACCTGGTTCTGCGTATTCACCCCGGAGGGAGCCATGCTTTCCAGCGAAGCTCTGGCAAAGAAGATGTCGGATGTGAAAAATTCCGGAAAATCCGGCGCCTGTTTTCTCATTGGTTCTTCCTTTGGCATGGCACAGCGGGTCAAGGACCGGGCGGATTTCCGGCTGTCCATGAGTCCCATGACCTTCCCCCATCATCTGGCGCGAATCATGGTGCTGGAGCAGCTGTATCGGTCGGAAGCCATCCAGGCCGGGAGCAAGTACCACAAATAACCAGCAAACGGCACAAATTCTGTGCCGTTATTTTTTACGCGAAGTACCTTGACAGGCGAGGTACTTCGTGTTATTATAAGTCCACAAAGGAGGGATGACCATGTCTATTGCCGGTGATCTGATCCGTGGGCACACCGACGCCATCATCCTGGCCCGGCTGCTCCGGGGCGACAGCTACGGCTACGAAATTAACAAAATGATCTCTACCCTCTCCTCCGGCAGGTTCGAGCTGAAAGAAGCCACTTTGTATACGGCCTTCAAGCGGCTGGAGGAAACCGGCTGCATCCGCTCCTATTGGGGCAGCAGCGGCGCAGGCGCCCGGCGAAGATACTACACCATCACCCCCGAAGGCCGGGAAACCTGCGGCAAGCTCCTGGAAGAATGGAAAGAGACAAAGGAAATTATGGATAAACTTCTGGAAACGGAGGAATGGAAATGAAGGAGAAACTCATTCAATATGTTGATCTGCTGTTTGCCGGGGCAACGGGCAGTGAAGAAATCAAACAGGAAATTCTGCAAAATACCCTGGATCGCTATGACGATCTGATTGCAGAAGGCCGGTCCCCAGAAAGCGCCTACCGGATTGCCATTTCCGGTATTGGAGACATCAACGAGATCCTGAGTCAAGGGTTCCAGACTCGTTCCAGCTATGCCACTGCCCCGTCTGCCCCTTCCCCCTGCAAAGGCTCAAGCAAGGACAGCTCCACCAAAAAAATACTTCGGGCTGTGGCGGTTGGTCTGTATATAATTGCCCTCGTCCCTCTGATCATTCTGAGTGAGATGCACATGGCAACATTAGGATTCTGCGCCACACTGGGAATTTGTGCTGTAGCAACCGTGATGATTGTTCTCGGCTCAAAAAGCCAGGAGAATGAACAGTACGCCCCTCCGTATCCCCCCAAGTCCAGCAGCCCGAGCAAAGCTCTGTGTGAAAGTATCTGCCACACAGTCTGGGTTGTGGCGCTGGTACTGTTTTTCCTGATCAGTTTTCTCACCGGTGCATGGCTCATCACCTGGCTGATTTTCCCCGTTGCAGGAGCGCTGCAGGGACTGATCAAAGCCATTTTTGACTTGAAGGAGGCAAACAACCATGAAACGTAACGCCATTATCCGCATCGTCCTGTGGTGCATTGTTCTGATTGTATTGTTGGGAATCCTGACCACTTTCCTGCTGGGGAATACCGCTTACCGTCTGTTCCGCAGCTCCGTCAGCACCAGTCCTCTGGAAACACACGTTGCTGTTGCGGTTACCACACCGGAGCCCACCGCCCCGTCCCTGCCCGATACACCCACCGCTTCCTCTGCTCCCGACACTGCAACGGCGCCCACCGCAGCAGAGCCCTCCGCAACTGCGGAAGCCACTCAGCCGGCCTCTATGCCTCCTTACGGCATTGGCGCCTCCTTTTCTGTTCCCATGAACGACGTCTCCGAGATTGAAGTAGAGTGGGTAGCCGGCAACATCACAGTAGAGCAAGGAGACGGGACAGAGATTCAGATTCAGGAAGACGGGGAGTACAAAAGTCAGTATACCATGTTTGTCCGTCAAAAGGGCAAGGAATTAATTATCACTTATCTGCCCAGCGGGAGCAATCTGCTGGGATTGGGCAATGATGTCCCGACTCAGAAGGATCTGACCATCCTGATCCCTCAGGGCTGGGCCGGAGAAAAACTGGAAATCGCCAGCGCCTCCAGCACCCTGGACATCCGAAACCTGACTGTGCAGGAATTTGAGTTCGAGGGCGGCAGCGGAAAAGCCGTCTTCACCGACTGTGTAGTAGATTCCCTGGATTTGGCCACCATGTCCGGCGATGTGGATTTTACCGGCAGCCTGAACAAGCTGGACTGGGAGGCCGCCTCCGCCAATCTGACCGCCGTTCTGTCCAATGTTCCCCGGGAACTGGATCTGGAAGGGGTGTCCGGGAAAATGGATATTACCCTTCCTTCCAACGCTGGATTTACTCTGAAGATGGAAGGATTAAGCCAGAATTTTACCTCGGAATTTGAGACCACCTATCAGAACAAGCGATATGTCTGCGGCAACGGAGCCTGCAAGATCGACGTGGAGGGTGTCAGCAGCAGCGTCACCCTCCGAAAGGGAAATTCCAACTGAAATATTAAAAGTCCGGTGCGGAAATCCGCACCGGACTTTTGGGTTATTCACTTTCCTTGGATTCTCCGGAATCCTTGGGTTCTTCGAATCCATCAAACAAGGCAGTGGCAGAGGCTTCCTCCACCTTCTCCCCTTTCATAATGGCTTCAAACTGCTCCCCTGTCATGGACTCCTTTTCCAGAAGGAAATCCACAACCTGGTGCAGCTTCTGCTCGTTCTCCAGCAGGATCTGACGGCAGCGGTCATACGCTTTGTCAATCAGGGCCTTCACCTCATCGTCAATGGTTCCGGCAACCTTTTCTGAATAACTCTTGGTGGTCTGGTAGTCCCGGCCGATGAACACCTCTCCCCCATCCAGGTAAGAAACCGTGCCCAGCTTTTCGCACATGCCATAGCGGGCCACCATGTCCCGAGCCAGCTTGGAAGCCCGGTCAATGTCGTTGGAAGCGCCCACAGAAATGTCTCCGATGAACAGAGCCTCTGCAACCCGTCCGCCCAACAGGGAGACAATCTGCTCGTACATCTGATTCCGGGTCAAGTTCGCAGAATCGTCCGTAGGAAGATACCAGGTGGCACCCAGGGACTGGCCCCGGGGGATGATGGTGATGTGCCGCACCGGGTCGTGAGTGGGCAGATTGTACATGGCAACCGCATGGCCCGCTTCGTGAATAGCCGTCTCCTTCAGATCCTTCCGGGTCTGGACCCGGCTCTTCTTGGCAGGTCCTGCGGTGATCTTCATCAGCGCTTCGTTCAAATCCTCCATCGTCAGCACCGGGCGATTCTCCCGGGCTGCCAGGATGGCCGCCTCATTGAGCAGGTTGCTCAGATCTGCACCGGTGAAGCCTGCAGTGGAACGGGCCACGGTTTTCAGATTTACCGAGGCATCCAGCCGCTTGCCCTTGGCATGGACCTTCAGGATTTCCTCCCGACCCTTCACATCAGGACGGCCCACATGAATTTGCCGGTCAAACCGTCCCGGACGCAGCAGCGCCGGGTCCAGAATATCCGGCCGGTTCGTCGCAGCCAGAACGATCACACCCTCCGTCCGACTGAAGCCGTCCATTTCCACCAGCAGTTGGTTCAGGGTTTGCTCTTTTTCATCATGGCCGCCGCCCAAGCCGGAGCCACGCTTGCGGCCCACGGCATCAATTTCATCGATGAAAATGATAGCCGGTGCTACTTTCTTCGCCTGATCGAACAGATCCCGGACACGGCTGGCACCCACGCCTACATACATCTCCACGAAATCGGAACCGGAGATGGACAGGAACTGCACATCCGCTTCCCCGGCCACTGCCCGGGCAAGCAGTGTTTTGCCGGTACCAGGAGGGCCGACCAGCAGCATACCATGGGGGATTCTTGCACCGATCTCCGTAAATTTATCGGGATTGCGGAGGAAATCCACCACTTCCTGCAGTTCTTCCTTCTCCTCGTCCGCTCCTGCCACATCAGCAAAGGTAACCTTTTTCCCATCCGGCACCCCCAGCACCGTGCGGGCTTTTCCGAAGTTGTTCAAAGGGTTGGCGCTGTTGGCCCGGCTCATAAACATGGCCCAGACAAACAGCAGGATCAGGCCAACCACAAGCAGAGGCAGGATCAAGGTATAGGGGGAAAACCCTTCCTCCGGAACAACGTGATAATACTCCAGCACACCGGATTCCACCTGCTCCGTCAGCAGATCACCCATCTGCTGGAAAAAACTCTGGCGGTCCGCCAGCGTGGATGTGATGGTTGTCTCCCCATTGTATGGAGTGTGCAGTTCCAGGGAGATGACGTCGTCCTCCACCACAAAGCGTTTTACCTGCTCCTGACGGAACAGTTCCACCACCTCCGAGTAGGGAATCTGGTTCACATCTGTCCGGAACATTTCTCCAAGCCAGGAAAAGGCGGCGATCAGAATCACCACATAGAGAATCAGTGGTATGAATCTACGATTTTTCAATGAGGTTTCTCCTTACTTTTGGTATACTTCAGGTTTTAAAATGCCGATATAGGGCAAATTCCGGTACTGTTCATTATAATCCAGTCCATAACCCACCACAAACTCGTTGGGAATGGTAAAGCCCACATAGTCCGCCTGGAGGGTAATTCCCGGTTTACGACGCTCAGGCTTGTCCAATAGGGTACAGATTTTCAAAGACGCCGGACCCTTCGCCAGCAGGTGCTCCCGGGTAAAGGTCAGCGAGTTGCCGGTATCGTAGATGTCCTCCAGGATCAGCACATGGCGGTCCCGAATATCGGAAGAAATATCCTGCCGGACGGTCATACCCGCAGACTGTGTGCCCTTATAAGAGGAAATCCACATAAAATCCATCTGGCAGGGCACCTTAATCTGACGGATCATATCCGCGTAAAATACCACAACACCCTTCAAAACCCCCACGATAACCGGGTTCTTATCTGCGTACTCCGCCGTCAAAATCTCTCCCAATTCCTGAATCCGGGTCTGAATCTGCTGCTGTGTCAGCAGGATTTTCTGAATGTTCTGTTCCATATTCCCATTCCCCTTTTTATCTCTTTTCAAAACGAATGGTAACAGCCGGAAGAGCGTTTGCCGCCCGGCTGGAATCCACGCCAATGGAATACACGCCCAAAATTCCCTGGTCATCCCTCACAACCGGAATCCCTTTTCGAACTGCTGCAGGAATTTTCCGGTCAATAAAGAGCTTTCTCAAGGATTTGCTTCCTCCAGGGAGGCGCAGGACATCCCCTTCCCGCCGGGAGCGGATGCGAATGGATCCCTGTGGAATGACGGTAAAAGTGTCCGTACCGTTGCGGATCTCCGCCGCCGGTTCGCAGATCACCCGGAAGCCGGGAATCTCCACCGTTCCCGGACAGGGTAAAATGGTTTCCGGCAAGGGATCATCTGCCTTTTTTACCATCAGGGCGTCATAACGTCGTTCTATGGTAACCCCTCCCGGGAAAGTTGCCCAAGCAGAAGGATTCCGTGAAGCAATCAGCCCCTCCATCTGCTCCAGGTGCACGTCCTCCGGCTCTTTTACTCCGCAGGACTTGAGATACCGTTCCAGCACCCTGCTGCGCAGGGCCTGCGGCATTTCCCGCAGCCTGGTGACCGACGGAAGGTCCTCCCCCGCTGCCTGCGAGTCCAGGAGATCTGAATCCTGCCGCAGGTGCAGGGCCATCCGGGACAGTTTTTCCGCTATCCGGGGATTCTCCCGGCGAAAAAGCGGCATCATCTGGTGCCGGATCCGGTTGCGGAGAAATTGGCCGCTCTCATTGGAACCATCCTCCACATGGGGAATGCTCCATTCTTCCAGAAATGCCTCCACCTCCTGACGGGTGATCAGAAGCATGGGGCGGATAATGCTGCCCCGAACTGGTGAAATTCCGCCCAGCCCTCTCAGGCCGGTTCCCCGGATCAGGTGCATCAGTACGGTTTCGGCATTGTCGTCAGCAGTATGAGCGGTGGCTACTTTTCCGGGGAGACTTTCCAGAAATCCGTAGCGGGCCTCCCGGGCTGCCGCTTCCAGTCCCTTTTTCCCTGGGGTAATGTTTCCGGCGCCCATATGCAGCGGAATCTGATAGTCGCGGCAGAAGTCCGAAACAAATCGGGCATCCCGCTCTGATTCCTCTCCCCGGAGGCGGTGGTTGAAATGCGCCGCTTCCAATGTAATGCCCAGCTTTTGCCGCAGAAGGTACAGTCCGAACAGCAGGGCCATGGAATCTGCTCCGCCGGAGACTGCACAAGTCACCCGGTCCCCGGGCTCCAGCAGATTTTCCTGGCGGATAAACTTCAGGAGTTTATTCAGCATGTTTCCACTCCCGATCCGCAAAGGTCTGATACTGGCCAATCCACTGCATTTTTACGGTTCCGGTCTCACCGTGACGGTTTTTCGCCACAATGCATTCCGCAACCCCCTTGTCCTCCGTGTTCTCATGGTAATACTCATCCCGGTACAGGAACATCACGGAATCGGCGTCCTGTTCGATGGCACCTGACTCCCGGAGGTCGGACAAAATGGGCCGCTTGTCCGTTCGGCTTTCCACCGCACGGGACAGCTGGCTCAGACAGATCACCGGAACATTCAGTTCCTTTGCCATAATTTTGAGGGAACGGGAAATCTCACCCACCACAACCACACGGTTGTCGTTGTTTTTTCCATAGCCGGAACCCTGCATCAGCTGCAGATAGTCGATGATGACCAGACCCAGATTCTCCACCCGGCGGCATTTGGCATTGATATCCGCCACCGTCACCGTGGGATTATCATCGATTCGGATATCGGTCTGACTCAAGGCCGCAGAAGCCATGCACAGCTTGGTCCACTCTTCCTCTGACAGCTTACCTGTGGCCAGCTTTTGCAGTTCCACAAAGCTCTCGATTGCCAGAAGACGCATGGCCAACTGCTCCCGGGACATTTCCAGGTTAAAAATCGCCACGGTTTTTTTGTACTTTTTGGCCACGTTGATGCCAATGTTCAAAGCAAAAGCAGACTTACCCATGGCCGGACGGGCTGCCACCAGCAGCAAATCCGACTTGTTCAGGCCGTTGATCTTGGTATCCAGGTCCCGCATTCCGGTGCTCAGTCCGGGAATCAGGGAATCAGACTGGGCCAGTTCCGTCAGGTGGTCAAACACCTTGTGCAAGGTGGTGCCGATATGCTCCAGGCTGTCTCCCCGCTCGCCCTTGCGCAGGGCATAGATCTTCCGCTCAGCAGACTCCAGCATCTCTCCGGGGGTACCCACTTCTTCCTGGACCATTTCGGTGATGTCTGCGGCAGCCTGGTTCAGCCCCCGGAGCATGGACTTGTCCCGGACGATGTTGGCATAGCGGATCACATTGGCCGCAGTAGGCGTAATCTCCATCAGCTGGCCGATGTAATCCCGGGAATTATCGTGATAATATCCCATCTCCTTCATTTTGTCCAGAACCGTCACCGGGTCAATGGTCTGGGAGAAATTGAACATGGTGTAGATGGTTTCATAAATCTCCCGGTTTTGAGACAGGTAGAAATCCTCAGGCTTCAGGATTCCCACCACATCCGCAACGCACCGGCTGTCAATCAGAATTGAGCCCAGCACAGACTGCTCCGCCTCCAATGACTGGGGCTGCTGTCTGGCAAGAAGTTCTTCATCCATGTTTCTCCCTCCCTTCCCTGGAATGGTTAAAATCAGGCTCAGGCTTCCTCAATCTTCACCGTCAGCGGTGCGGAGATTTCATATCCTAGCTTGCAGGTTACGGTGTAGGTACCCACATTCTTGATGGCGTCGGAAATCACAATCTTCCGCTTGTCCAGCTTGATTCCGGACTGCTTTTCCAGGGCATCCGCAATTTCCTGGTTGGTGACAGACCCGAACAGACGGCCGTTGCCGCCACCCTTGGCCGTCACTGTGAGCGTCATATCCCGCAGGGACTTGGCAGTGGCCATGGCCTCCGCCTTTTCCCGGGCGATCCGCTCCTGGGTGGCCTTGTCATTCATCCGCATGGTGTTGATGGCATCGGGGGTAGCCTCAATGGCCATCTTCCGGGGCAGCATAAAGTTCCGGGCGTAACCGTCGGAAACCTCCAGCATCTGGCCCTTCTTGCCCTTACCCTTTACATCCTGAAGCAAAATAACTTTCATAATATTCCTTCTCCTTTTCCTGCCTTCTGATGGATCAAGACCATTTATGAAGGCATATCGGTGGTATTTTCCTTTGTTTTCTGGTAGCGAGCCCAATCTCCGGCCAGAAATCCCGCCTGCATGACGGCACAGATTCCCTCCAGCCAGATCACCCAGGCAGGTGCGGCAGTGCAGCTTGCAATCAGATACGCAGATCCCAGCAACAGCAGCATGGCGCAGACCCGCAGCAGCGCAGTCATAACAAATTGCTTCCTGCTCATTTTTTGCACCTCCTCAAATACTCCGTCTTACTGTTCGTAGAACTTGTCGATGGACTCCACCAGACGGTCCAGGGTATCCTTGACCGTAGTGTTCTTGATCTGGGCGCCGGCAGTGGCAGCATTGCCGCCCCCTCCCAGGGGCTCCAGAATCATCTGGACATTGGCGCTTCCAATGGATCTGGCGGAGATAATCACCTGATCCTCGTCAGGATACAAAACGAAAGAAGCGGTGATGCCCGAAATGTTCAGCATCTCATCTGCCGCTTGAGCCGCAAGGACCCGGGTCGTGGTGGTATTCAAAGCTGCGATGGCGATCTCCTGGCGATACAGCCGGGAGGACTTGATAATCTGGTACTTGGCCATGGTACCCTGGAAATCGTTTTGCAGCAGCTTCTTCACTTCCGTGGTGTCTGCGCCCAGGCGCCGCAGAACTGCCGCTGCCTCAAAGGTCCGCTCACCGGTCCGAACGTTAAAGAACTTGGTATCCAGGCAGATACCAGCCATCAGGGATTTCACCTCAATGGGGAGCACATCCTGCTTCTCCACGGAATACACCAGCAGTTCCGTCACCAACTCCGAAGCGGAGGATGCATAGGTCTCGTGGAGATTGACCACCACCGGATTGATATAGTCCGCAGCCCGACGGTGATGGTCCACCACACAGACTTTGGAAATGGCTTCCAGCAGCGGTTTGCACTCCACCTGGTCCGGTCGGTTGGTATCAACCACAATCAGAATGCTCCGGTTGTCCGCCATCAAAAGGGCATCCTGTCCGGAAATAAAAATATCCTTGTAATGATGGTCCTGTCGGATCTCCGCAATCAGATTCTGGGCGGCGTTGTGCTCCAGGTCCATGACAATGTTGACCTTTTTCCCCTTCTTCCGGCACAGGCAGCACACGCCCATGGCGGCGCCAACGGCGTCCAGGTCCGCATTCTTATGGCCCATCACGAAAATATGGCTGCTCTGCCCGATCAGTTCCATCAGGGAGTTGGCAGTCACCCGGGAACGAACCTTGCTGCGGTAATCCGCCTCCCGGTTTCGTCCGCCGTAGAAAGCGAAGTTCAGCCGGTCCTTCACCACCGCCTGGTCTCCGCCCCGGCTCAGGGCCATTTCGATTCCCAGGGAGGCAAAGTCGAAACTTTCCTCAAAGTTCACCCCGTCCACACCCAGTCCAATGGAAATGGATGCCGGCAGCCCGGAGGGATTGCTGATCTCGTGAATCCGCTCCAGCAGAGAGAACTTATCCTCCACCGCCGCCCGCAGATCCCGCTTTTCAAAGATGAACAGATACCGGTTTCGCTCCAGCTTCCGAAGCAGGCCATGATAACCATCCGTCCAGGCAGTGATGGCGTCGCCCAGCTTGGCATTCAGCGTGGAAATACCGCTTTCCGTCAGGTTCTTGGTCAGCTCCTCATAGTTATCAATGAGGATGATACACACCACCGGACGGGAACGGACATACTCATCCCGAATCTGATACAGTTCTGTCAGATCGCTGAAATACAGCACGGCCAGCAGGGTTCCCAGGTTGTCTTCCCCCCGGATGATGCTGCCGTAAACACGGTAGCGCCGGTTGGATAGATTCACATCCTCAGGACATTCGGTCTTTCCGGCAGCCAGCCAGTCTGTGGAGAAACCGGGAAGAATTTCCTCCAAATGCTGCTCCATCATGCCATCGGCGTACCCCGTCAGGTCGCTGAACCGGTGGTTGGCCCAGATAATACCGCCATCTCCCAGCCGCACCAGAACCGCTGGCAGAGGCCCCTCCCCCTGACTGGTCGCTTCCAAGGTATTGGCCGCAGACTGAATGAAATTCTGGATCTGACGGTCCCGGAACGTCCGGTTCATAATATAAAGGATAAACATCAGCAGGGTCACCGCAGTTTCCGCCGCTGCAAGCCAGTAATGTCCCTCCAGAAGCGCCGCCGCACAGAACGCACCCAGCACCAGAAAATAACCACCCATTCCCGGGCGCAGCAATCTGCCAAGCTTTTTATTCACCGCTCTTCGCCTCCTTTTGGCAAAGTCAAATTCTCGGCCAAGGTGCTGAAGGTCAGCAGCAAGCCGCAGGTAGCCATACTATACCCGCTATTATAGCAAACCCATCCAAATCCTGCAACCACTTTTCCCGGAAATCCGTAAAAATCCATTTCAAAATAATGGTATACTTTTTCATATTTTTGTGTTATACTACTGTGGATGGCGCCGGGATGGGCAGACCCGGGCATTAAAAATGAAACATATCGCAGCGATTGCAGGCGTTTTTTCGGAAGAAGGCGACTCAGGGCCGGATTCCGGAACATCGGCTGCCTGCTTGTTGCGCTTATAAACTGAAAGGAGTATTTTATTTGGCTGAAAAACTGAAAATTATCCCTCTGGGCGGTTTGGATGAGATCGGAAAAAACATCACCGTCCTGGAATACGGGAAAGACATGATTGTGGTGGACTGCGGCGTTGGTTTCCCCGAGGAGGATATGTACGGCGTGGATCTGGTGATCCCCGATTTTTCCTACCTGGTGGCCAACCAGAAAAAACTGCGGGGACTGTTTGTTACCCACGGCCACGAGGATCACATCGGCTCCATTCCCTATATGATGCGGGAGGTCAATTGTCCCGTTCACGGAACCGCTATGACCGTCGGTCTGATTAAGCTGAAACTGGAAGAGCATCGACTGGCTGACAAAGTCAAACTGATTACCCACAAACCCGGCGATGTGGTCAAGGCAGGCTGCTTCTCCGTTGAATTTATCCATGTGAACCACTCCATCGCCGACGCGGTGGCCTTCGCCATCCATACCCCGGTGGGAACCGTAGTGTTTACCGGCGACTTCAAGATTGACCCCACCTCCAAGGATGGCATGATCGATCTGGCCCGGCTGGGCGAGCTGGGCAACCAGGGCGTTCTGGCCCTGCTGGCGGATTCCACCAACGTGGAGCGGGTTGGCTATACCCCCAGCGAGAAGCTGGTGGCAGACAGCCTGGACCGCCAGTTCAAAAATTGTGACCAGCGGATTATAGTCACCACCTTCGCCTCCAATATGCACCGAATTCAGTCTGTTCTGGCTACCGCCCAGCGGTACGGCCGGAAGGTGGCAGTCACTGGACGGAGTATGGAAAATATGCTGAAGGTTGCAACGGAATTGGGCTATCTGAAGGTGAAGCCCGGCAGCATTGTGGATCTGGCCGCCATCAAGAGCCTGCCCAAAAACAAGGTGGTCATTGTTTCCACCGGTTCTCAGGGAGAGAATATGTCCGCCCTGTACCGGATGGCGTTCAACACCCACAAACAGGTGGAAATTACCTCCGGCGACCGGGTGATCATCTCTGCCTCCGCCATTCCCGGTAATGAGAAAGCCATCTCCAAAATCATCAACGAGCTGTACCGCAAGGGCGCCGATGTGGTGTACGAAAAGAGCGAGGGGCTTCATGTCTCCGGTCACGCCTGCCAGGAGGAACTGAAAATCATCCACGGTCTGGTCAAGCCCAAGTTCTTTATCCCTGTGCACGGAGAACAGCGGCATCTGCAGATTCATTCCAAGCTGGCACAAACCATGGGCATGAATCCCCGGAATATCCACATTGGAGAAATCGGTACCGTGTTCGAACTGACTGCCAAGAGCTGTAAGGTGAACGGCACCGTGACCGCTGGCAAGGTGTTTGTAGACGGCATCGGCGTGGGCGATGTGGGCAGCGTGGTTCTCCGGGACCGCAAACACCTGGCCGAGGACGGCATGATTGTGGTGTGTGTGAACCTGAGCGCCGAAGATGGCACCGTTCTCACCGGCCCGGACATCATCACCAGAGGTTTCATCTATGTGAAGGAGTCCGAGGAACTGATGACCTCCCTCCAGGATGTGGCCATGGAAGCCATCGAGCGCTGCCAACGCAAGCATGTGCGGGATTGGTCTGCCATCAAGTCCGCCATCAAAAATGATCTGAGCGGCTACCTGTACAAGACTACAAAGCGCAATCCCATGATTCTGCCGGTCATTTCTGAAATTTAACCGATTCAGCCGCCCCGTTGGGGCGGCTGTTTTTCGGGAAAGGAACAGTATGGAATTTTACTTTGCTCCCATGGAAGGGCTTACCGACCGAATTTTCCGGCGGCTGCACAGCCGGTACTTCCCCGGGATAGATCGCTATTACATGCCCTTTTATTCCCCTACCATGCACCGCACCCTCTCCGCCAAGGAAAGCCGGGAACTGCCTCCGGCTGCGGAAGATCCCCTCACCGCCATTCCCCAGATTTTGACCCGGAATCCGGAGGATTTCCTCTGGGCGGCAGCGGTGTGTCGGGATCTGGGATATCCGGAGGTGAATCTGAATGTGGGCTGCCCCTCTGGCACCGTGGTCGCCAAGGGGAAAGGAAGCGGGATGCTCCGGGATCTGGAGGAACTGAGACGGTTTCTGGATCAGGTTTTCTCCGCTGCGCCCCTGCCCGTTTCAGTCAAGACCCGGATCGGCCTGGAATCCCCGTCGGAGTTTCCCGGAATTTTGTCCATATATAATGAATACCCCCTGGCGCTGCTGATTGTCCACCCCAGGGTACGCAGTCAATATTACAAAGGAGAGGTAAGCCGGGACGCTTTTGCCTTTGCTGTCATGAATAGCCGTAATTCTCTGTGCTACAATGGGGATATTCTCTGTACCCGGCAGATCACTGATTTTGGCCGGGATTTTCCAGAGGTTCCAGCAATCATGATCGGACGGGGGCTGCTGGCCAATCCCAGGATGCTTTCCGGCTGCCAGGATGCAGCGCGGATCGAAGCTTTTATGGAAGAACTGCTGGAAGCCTACTGTTCCGCCTTCGGCAGCAGCCGGAACGCCATGTTCCGCATGAAAGAATACTGGAGCTATCTTCGCTGGAGTTTTCCCCAGGACAGCAAACTATTCAAACAGCTTCGGAAAACCACAGATGTATCCCAATTTCGGCAGATCACCCGAGATATCTTTCGCACCCTTCCCTTCTCACCGGAACAAGGTGAAAAAACGCACCCCGAATGGTAATTCGGGGTGCGTTTATGCGTTTCGCTATCAGGCTCCCAGCTCTACATTGGCCAGGGTGATATCTTCATAATTCACTTCCAGAGGGTACTGGGTGACAAGCTCGGCCAGCATCTGATTGCTTTGCTCCGTAATCCAGTCACTCTGGGCATAGTACTTCCACTGAGGCTGGCTGTCCACAAAGTACATCACATGGTAACCATATTCCGTCTTTACCAAGCCGTAATCTCCGGTCTGCCGGCTTTCATCGAAGCACCAGTCGTTGAACGCCTGGACCATCTGGCCTTCATAGACCCGCTGATACAGACCGCCGGTGGCCTGAGAGCCCGGATCCTCTGTTTTCTCTGTGGCAAGGGCGGCAAAGCTGTCTTCCGTTGCGTCACCAGCCAGCCACTCGTCCAGAATGGCCTGGGCTTCCTGACGGCAGGCTTCCCACTCTTCATCGGAATAGGTGGTGTTTCCGTCCTCGTCCTGGGTTCCGCCCTCTACCAGCACCAGGATGTGCCGCACATCCACGAACTGATCTTCCTCGCTCAGTCCGCTGTTTGCGTACTGCTCCTTGTGTTCGTTGAAGAATGCCTCCAGCTCTTCATCGGTGGGGACCATTTCATCCACTTGGGAATCAAGATAAGCAACGCCTGACAAATTCAATTCCCAAAAATTCTGGTATTCCTCCACATCTGCTCCTGCGCCAAAATTACGCTGTAGCAATTCTTCCGTTGTCATTTCATACTGCTCGGCAAGTTCCGGAATACTTTGTTCCAGACTATCCAAATATTCCTGATCTTCTTTCTGCATTGTCAAATTGTTCTTAGCTGCTTCGGAAGAAAGCGCTTGGGTTCGCTGCCAAGTATTCAATGCGCCATCCAAGAAAAACTGCTGCCACGTCAAGCCACGGTCATCCATGGAAATCTGGGTATCCATGGGCTTGGTATAATCCAAGCCAAAATAGGGAGCATATCCGCCGTAGTTGGTCAGGAAATTTTGAACTTCCATCCAGTAATACACCTGAAGCTGTCCGTTGGTCAGCTGGTATTCCCCTGCCGTGGCTACCACGGTGTCCTTGTTCGACAGAGCCTCTTCATCAGTGACGGTGTAGGTACCCTTGCAGGTCACATCCTCCGGGTTGCCGTCCGGGGGCACCGTAGCAGGGGTGGTCTCCACAGATGCCTCGATAGCATCGGCAGGTTCCTCCGTTCCGGCCTTTCCATCCGTGACGCCCATCCACACCAGCGCGGCCAGGGCCGCCAGCAAGACCACAACCGCAGCGATGGCCAAGGCAATCTTACCCGGGGTCGCCTTGACTCCCTCCTGAATGGGGGTGGGTTCCGGTGCGCTCTGGGGCTCCGGAGTCACTTGCTCCGCCGATTCCGGAGCGGTTTCCGTCTCTGCTTCCGCAGAAGGTTCCTCAACGGTTTTCTCAGCGGTTTCATCAGCGGCAGTCTCTGCATCCTGCCGGTTTTCCACTTCCGGCTCCTTTTCCTGGGGCGGAAGGGTCGTCTGCGGAGACTGGGCATCCGGCTGTCCGTTGTCCGCGCCGCAGCTGGGACAGATCAGGCTGCCCTCTTCCAGTTCCGCCTGACAATATTTGCATTTGTCCATTGCTTCTCCTCATTTCTCCGTTCAAACGGAAGGTCATTCCCGGGCATTTTACCATGTTTCGGTCCCGATTGCAAGGCAGATCACAAATAATTAATATTTTATCAATATCCCCGGTTTCCAGGTTTTCCATACACCAGCACTTGAAAAGAAACGCAAAAACTGCTATCATGTATATTTGAGATTATATTCCCCGGAGGAGACTTCCATGGATACAAAAACCACCGTCATTGACCCCGGCCAGCTGGATGCCCAGTTCGGATACTGCGATCAGATTGCTGCCTACTGGCAGAGCCGTAATCAAACACCCACCGCCTACGTGGAGACCTACGGCTGTCAACAGAATGAGGCCGACTCGGAGAAGCTCCGGGGATATCTGGTACAGTGCGGCTATCAGATCGTCCAGGAAGCCGAGGGGGCAGATGTTGTGATCCTCAACACCTGTGCCATCCGGGAACACGCCGAACAGCGGGTTTTCGGCAACTTAGGAGCCCTGACCCATACCAAGCGCCGCCACCCGGATCAAAAAATTTTTCTGTGCGGCTGTATGGCCGGGCAGACCATGGTTTCCGATCGGATCAAAGTCAGCTATCCCCATGTGGACGGGGTGTTTTCAACCCATCACCTGTGGCAGTTCCCGGAAATTCTTTGGAAGGTTCTCAGTCAGAAAAAGCGGCAGTTCTACATCACAGATGAACCGGGTTCCATCGCCGAAGGCATTCCCCAGGTCCGGGATTCCCAGCTGAAAGCCTGGGTTTCCATCATGTATGGCTGCAACAACTTCTGCACCTACTGCATCGTCCCCTACGTCCGGGGCCGGGAGCGCAGCCGCAAGCCCGAGGACATTTTGCAAGAGTGCCGTCAGCTGATCGCCGGCGGTGTCAAGGACATCACCCTGCTTGGGCAGAATGTGAACTCCTATGGCAAGGATCTGGACTGCGGAGTGGATTTTGCAGACTTGCTGGAACAGATTGCCCAGATCCCCGGAGATTTTCTGATTCGGTTCATGACCAGCCATCCCCGGGATGCCTCCCAAAAACTCTTCGACACCATGGCAAAATACGACAAAATTGCCAAGCAGCTTCATCTTCCCTTCCAGTCCGGTTCTTCCCGGGTCCTGAAAGCCATGAACCGGCACTATGACCGGGAAACCTATCTGGAAAAAGTGCGCTACGCCAAGCAGGTCATGCCCTCGCTGGTGCTGACCTCCGATGTGATTGTGGGATTCCCCGGAGAAACCGAGGAAGAATTTGAGGAAACCCTGTCCTTAATCCAGCAGGTCCACTATGACAGCCTGTTTACCTTCATTTTTTCCCCCCGGCCCGGAACACCTGCTGCCAAAATGGAAGATCCCACCCCGAAGGAAGAGAAAAACCGCCGTTTTGACCGGCTGTGCGCCCTTCAGAACGAGATTTCCGAAGAAATCCACCACAGCTATGTGGGCAAAACCTTGCGCTGCCTGGTGGACGGGAAGGACAAATCCTTCCTCACCGCCCGCACGGAGGGAGGACGTCTGGTCCGCTTCTGCGCAGACGAAAGTCTGATCGGCACATATCAAATGATTACCATCACCGGAGCCACCACTTGGAGTCTGTCCGGTGAACTGTCCAAAGTATGAGAAAAACGGAAAGAGAGGGATTTCATGGCCGCCAATGAAAAAGAATTGACCCCCATGCAGCGGCAGTACCAGCAGATCAAGGAACAGAATCAGGACTGCATCCTGTTCTTCCGGCTGGGTGACTTCTATGAAATGTTCAACGAGGATGCCAAACTGGCCGCCCGGGAGCTGGATCTGACCCTCACCACCCGGGACCGGAGCCGCCCCAAGGAGGAGCAGACTCCCATGTGCGGCGTTCCCTATCACAGTGTGGATTCCTATATTGCCCGGCTGGTACAGAAGGGCTACAAAGTTGCCATCTGCGAGCAGATGACCGACCCGGCACTGGCCAAAGGTCTGGTGGAGCGGGAGATTACCCGGATTGTCACCCCCGGCACCGTGACGGAAAGCTGTATGCTGGATGAAAACAAAAATAACTACATCGGCTGTATTTATGGAGAGAGTGGGAAATTCGGTCTGGCGTTCTGCGACATTTCCACCGGTGCGTTTTTCTCCACCGTGTGTACCGACGCCCAGAACGTGGCCTCGGAGCTGGGCCGGTTCTCCCCCAGCGAGATCATCCGCTGCGGCCAGGAAACGGACTGCGAAATCATCTCCGATGCTCTGTTCCACCGGCTGAGCTGCTGTGTCAACGAGGGTAAGCCGGAGCTGTTCCAGCTGGAACCCTGTGAAACCCTGCTGGAACAGCACTTCCAGCAGCCTCTTTCCCAGCTGGGGCTGGTGGGGATGCCTGCCGCCATCATTGCCAGCGGCGCCCTGCTGCAAACCCTGCTGACCCTGCAGAAGAATGACTTGTCTCACATCCGCCAGCTGCAATACTACACCACCGGCAAATTTATGGAGCTGGATCTGGATGCCCGGCGGAATCTGGAATTAACAGAAACCATGCGCTCCAAGGAGAAAAAAGGCACCCTGCTGTGGGTGCTGGACAAGACCCGCACCGCCATGGGCGGACGGCTGCTCCGCTCCTGGCTGGAAAAACCCCTGCTGGACGCCGGGGAAATCACCCGTCGGCATGGCGCTGTAGAAGATCTGGTGGACAATGTGATTGTCCGTGGGGAACTGTCCCAGGCATTGTCAGAGGTCACCGATCTTGAACGGGTGATGACCCGGATTGTCACAGGAACGGTAAACTGCCGGGATCTGCTGGGGCTGGCCCGGGGCTTCCGGGCGCTGCCGGAAGTAAAAAATCAGCTGCAGAAAACGGAATCCCCCTTGCTGCGGCGGCTGGAGCAGGATATGGATCCCCTCACCGACTGCGCCGATCTGATCGAAAACACCATTGTGGAAGAACCGCCTCTGACTGTCCGGGAAGGCGGCATTATCCGCAAAGGAGCCAATGAGGAGGCCGACCGGCTGCGGGATATTATGGAAGGCGGAAGCGGCACCATCGCCGCCATCGAAGCCTCCGAGCGGGAGAAAACCGGAATCCGCACCCTGAAGGTGGGGTTCAACCGGGTGTTCGGCTATTATATTGAGGTATCCAAGTCCTTTATGGATCAGGTGCCCGACCATTACATCCGCAAACAGACCCTGGCAAACTGCGAACGTTACATCACCCAGGAACTGAAAGAGCTGGAAAACCAGGTTCTCACTGCCAAGGACCGGCTCACCGCTCTGGAATACCAGATTTTCACCCAGCTGCGGGAGCATCTGGCACAGCAGGCAGCCCGGGTGCAGATTACCGCCGCCGCCGTAGCTGCGGCAGACGCCCTGTGTTCTCTGGCCTCCGTCGCCGTTCAGCGAGGCTACTGCCGCCCCGAAATCACTCTGGGTCAGGAAATCTCCATCACCGCCGGGCGGCATCCTGTGGTGGAGGCTATGCTGAAAGACTCCCTCTTTGTCCCCAACGACACCCAGCTGGGTTCGGAAAACCACAAGGTTTCCATTATCACCGGCCCCAATATGGCAGGTAAATCCACCTATATGCGTCAGGCGGCCCTGATTGTGCTGATGGCACAGATGGGTTCCTTTGTCCCCGCCCAGTCCGCCAAAATCGGGCTGGTGGACCGGGTGTTCACCCGGATCGGCGCCAGCGATGATCTGGCCTCCGGCCAGTCTACCTTCATGGTGGAAATGTCCGAAGTGGCCACCATCCTCAAATACGCCACTTCCCGGAGTCTGCTGATTTTGGACGAAATCGGCCGGGGCACCTCCACATACGACGGCATGGCCATTGCCCGGGCAGTGCTGGAATACGCCGCCAACCCCAAACGGCTGGGGGCCAAAACCCTGTTCGCCACCCACTACCATGAACTGAGCAGCCTGGAAGACAAGCTGCCCAATGTAAAAAACTATAACATTGCCGTGAAAAAACGGGGGGATCAGATGATTTTCCTTCGGAAAATTGTCCCCGGGGCCACCGATGACAGCTACGGCATTGAAGTCGCCAAGCTGGCAGGCATCCCCAATCCCGTTATTGCCCGGGCCAGGGAAATCCTGGAGGAACTGGAAACCCAGGGGTACACCGCCGCCCCGGCACAGCCAAAAGAGCCGGAGGATCAGGTGAGCATGATGGATCTCACTGGGCAGCAGATTGTGTCCGCTCTCAGCGCCATTTCCGTGGAAACCCTGACCCCCATTGAAGCCATGAACGAGCTGTACCGGCTCAAGAAAATGCTGGGGTAATTTATGAGAAAATCCGCTTCATCCTTCTGCGCCCCCAGCTCCCAGGAGACCACCCTGGGCTTCTGCTATCTGGCTTTTCAGATGATTCTCCTGCCCGGAATTCTGACCTGGGGGAACCAGCAGCTGACAACGCCACTGAACAGTGCGGAACTGAACTTTGTGTTTTATCTTTTGAATTTTCTGGCGGTCATTCTGATTTTCCACAATTTTCTGGGCCGGTCCGCCGGGCAGATCCGGCAGCACCCCGCCTACTTCTGTCAGGCGGTGATTCTGGGTCTGGCCGCCTACTATGCCTGCACCTACACAATTGACTACGTTGTCAGTTTGCTCTCTCCAGGATTTGCCAACTACAACGACGGCTCCATCGCCGCCATGAAGCAGACCAACGCCTTTCTCATGCTCATCGGTACCGTGGTGTTGGTGCCTCCGGCAGAAGAGTGCTTTTATCGGGGACTGATTTTCCGGAACCTGTACCGCAAATCCCCGGCAGCAGCTTACATTGTATCCATTGTGATTTTCGCCTGTATTCACGTTCTGGGCTATGTCGGCGTTTACTCTCCTCTGGATCTGGCCCTGGCGGTTTTGCAGTATCTTCCGGCAGGACTGTGCCTGGCCTGGAGTTATGTGAAAGGACAGAGCATCTTCGCCCCCATTCTCATCCATGCCTGGATTAACCTTTCCGCCATGCAGCAGCTGAGGTGATAACATTATGCCCAAGATTATACAGCTTTCCCCTCATATCGCCAATTTAATTGCCGCAGGAGAAGTGGTGGAGCGTCCGGCCAGCGTGGTCAAGGAACTGCTGGAAAATGCCGTGGACGCCGGAGCCTCCAAAATCACCATTGAAATCCGGGACGGAGGCATGACCTTCCTCCGGGTAACGGACAACGGCTGCGGCATGACTCCGGATGACGCCCGGACGGCGTTTCTCCGCCACGCCACCTCGAAGCTCCGCTCGGCAGAGGACCTGGCAGCCATCGGCACCATGGGTTTCCGTGGGGAAGCTCTGGCCGCCATTGCCTCTGTCAGCCGAATTGATCTGATGACCAAGACCCCCGGCGCCATCAGCGGTGTCAGTCTGCATCTGGAAGCCGGGAAGATTCTGGATGAATCCGAAGTGGGCTGTCCGGAAGGCACCACCATCATCGTCCGGGATCTGTTCTACAACACCCCTGCACGGATGAAATTCATGAAGTCCGACACGGTGGAGGGTGCCCGGGTAGCCAGCGCCGTCCAGCTCCAGGCCCTGGCCCATCCTCAGGTGGCGTTTCAGTTCCTGCGGGACGGAAAGCAGGTTCTTTCCACCCCCGGCACCGGCGGTCTTCAGGCAGCGGTGTACTGCGTCTATGGCCGGGACTGCGCCCGGATGGTGCCAGTGGAAAGCCGTTGGGATAGCTATGCCCTGACCGGATTTGTCAGCCGCCCAACGGACGCCCGTCCCAGCCGGAATTTGCAGACTTTTTTTGTAAACAACCGGCCGGTGAAATCCCGGCTTCTGATTTCCGCCCTGGAAGAGGCCTACCGCAACCAGATCATGGTGGGTAAATTTCCCGCCTGTGTGCTCCATCTGAATCTTCCTGCGGGAGCGGTGGATGTAAACGTCCATCCTGCCAAAACGGAAGTGAAATTCCTGTCGGAAAAGGCGGTATTTGACTGTGTCCATTACGGTGTACTGGGCGCTCTGAACAAGCAGGTAGACCGGCCGGAGGTTCGGTTTGCCAAAAAGCCGGAACCGGCTGTCCAGTCTGTGCCGTCCACGCCGCCTTCCCCTCCCCAGCACAAAGCTGTCCCCAGGCAAGACTTTTTCCGAACCATGACCGCCCAGGATTTTCAGGCCATGTCTCAGGTTCTGGACAAAGTCCCCCGTCCGGAACCGGCTGCCGCCTCTGCTGCCGCTGCAAAAGTCCGGGAAGAGTCCGGAAGTCTGCTCCGGGAGACTGTCGTAATACCTGCTTCTCGCCCGGTCCCGGCGGTGGCTCTGCCTCCCAGGGAACCAGAAGCCCGCAATCCCATTCCCGCCTCTCCGGCACAGCCGATATCGGAGCAGCCCGTTCCCCCCCAGGAAACCCAGTCCGTTGCCCTCTCTTCCCCACCGGAAGCGGAGCAGACTGCCCTGGAAATGCCTGCCGAAATCCCCTGGCGGATGGTGGGAGAGTTATACAACAGCTATATTCTGGTGGAACAAGGGGAAGAAGCCTTCCTTATTGACAAGCACGCCGCCCACGAGCGGATTCTCTTTGAAAAGCTGAAGGCCAATCAGGAGACCATCAGCAGTCAGAGTCTCATCTCCCCGATTTCCGTGCGGCTCTCCCCTGCCGCTGCCGGAGAATTGTTGGCCAATCAGGATATGCTGGACAGTTTGGGCTTCTCCATCGAGGAATTCGGAGAAAATACCCTGCTGATTCGCCAGATTCCCATGGATCTTGGACCGGAAGACGCCGCCTCTACCCTGGAGTCCCTTGCCGCCGACTTGCTGAACGGCCGCAGAGCCCAGGCTGATACCGTCCGGGATGAGCTGCTGCACACCGTGGCCTGCAAAGCCGCCATCAAAGCCGGATGGAAAAACGACGAGGCGGAACTGCTGGCTGTGGCAAAAGCCGTCATGTCCAGGGAAGATCTGAAATACTGCCCCCATGGCCGTCCCATTTGCGTCACCCTGAGCAAAAAGCAGCTGGAAAAGCAGTTCAAACGAACATAACCGTTATAGACGGGAGGAACGGAACGTGAACCCGATTATCTGCATTGCCGGCCCCACCGCCTCCGGGAAAACCGCCCTGGCGGTGGCTCTGGCCCAGGAACTGGATGGAGAAGTGGTGTCCTGCGACTCCATGCAGGTCTACAAATATATGGACATCGGCACCGCCAAACCCACTGTGGAGGAAATGCAGGGGATTCCCCACCACATGCTCTCCGTGGCAGAGCCGGAGGAGGAATTTTCCGTCAGCCGGTACTGTCAGATGGCCACGCCCATTGTAGAAGACATTCTCTCCCGGGGAAAGGCCGCCATCATTGCAGGAGGCACCGGGCTGTACATGGATTCCCTCATCCGGGGCAACGCCTTCGCTCCCTTCCCCTCCACAGGCGTTCGGGAACAGCTGGAAGTCCAGGCAGACCGGGACGGGATGCCTGCCATGCTGGATTGGCTGCGGTCCATCGATCGGGAATGTGCTGCCCGACTGCACCTTTCCGATCGAAAGAGAATCATTCGAGCGCTGGAAGTTTACCTGGAAACCGGTGAGACCATCACCGCCCACAATCGGAAAACCCAGCAGATTCCCCCTCGGTTTTCCCCCGTGTGGCTGGGCATCGATTTTGCCAGCCGAAGCGATCTGTATCACAGAATTGACCGTCGGGTAGACATGATGCTCCAGCAGGGACTCGTGGAGGAAATCCAAAGGCTGCTCCAGCGAGGAATTCCCCGGAAATGCACTGCCATGCAGGCCATTGGATATAAAGAATTTCTGGACGCAATAGATGGTCTGTGTACCCTGGAGGAAGCGGCGGAGCAGGTTGCCAAATCTTCCCGGCACTACGCCAAACGTCAGCTGACTTGGTTCCGCAGAAATAAGTCCATCCACTGGCTGATCCGGGAGGGTGACCAGGGCCTGGAGGAAATTCTGAAGCAGGCACGACAGATTTTGTGGGAAAGTGACACTCCGGACATGCTAGCATAAGGGCATCCTAAAAGAAAGAGGTTGTACTTATGACAGAAACGTCCACTTTGCAGGAATCCATTCTGAAGGAGGTCCGGCGGGACAAGGTTCCCGTGACATTGTTCCTGATGAATGGATTTCAGCTGCGGGGAGTTGTCACCGGATTTGACAGTTTCGTGGTGGTATTGGTGTCGGATGGGAAACAACAGATGATCTACAAGCACGCCATTTCAACCTTGGCGCCCATGAAGCCGCTGAAAGCTGCGGCCACAACAATTTAACAGAAAAATTGGCTGGAAAACAGGCGGCAGACTTTTGATCTGCCGCCTGTTTCTGTCCGTTTCGTCTGAAACTGCAGTTCGGTTGCAGTTTTCTGCGTGAAAAACGGCCTCTTAACACGAACAAATGTGTTGTTTACAACGGGTTATTCTCTTTTTGCACAGAGAATCCGGCAAAAAATCCAAATTTTTTTCAAAAAAAGGTGCAAATTACTGTTGACAGAAGGGGCAAAATAGACGATAATGTCATGGTGGACTGTTTATCCAAGAGGATTTCAGTATATTTAGCGATATGCAATCCGGTGCAGCCGCGCCGAGCCGGAAGTCCGTCCGGTTCCGGGCGCCAAAAGATGCAGGGATTTCTCTACATGATGTGAAGATATACTAGGAGGAACTATAGAATGAGCTTTTGGGATAACGTAAAGAAATTTGCCCAGCCCTATGCCGATGACGAATACGACGATTACGATGAGGATGACGACTACGCCGACGATTATGAAGAGCCGGCAGAGCAGCCGGCCCGCCGGGCTCCCCGTCGTACTCCTGCCCCTGCCCCCGCTCCCGCTCCGGAAGAAGAAGAGGATGATTATGGATTCTCTCCCATGCCCGCCAGCAACATTTCTTCCGGCGTTGCTTCCAGCGGATTCAACGGTCAGGTTCTGAATATGAACAGCGCCCCTTCCAACAAGCAGGAGGTTGTGCTGTTCCGTCCGAGCAGCTTCAATGATACCTCCAAGGCCGCCGATGACCTGCGCAATCACAAGGCCGTGATTGTCAATATGGAAAATGTTGACAAGGCCATGGCCCGCCGGGTGGTGGATTTTCTGTCCGGCTGTGTATATGCACTGGACGGCGATGTGAAAAAGATTGCCCAGTCCGCTTACCTGTTCTGCCCCCACAATATGGACATTGTCGGTGATCTGGAAACCCTCCAGGCAGAAGTAGAGAGCTATATTTAATCCGCTTTGCATCCGATGCCCCGGCTCCCTGCCCGACATCGGGACAATTTGAAATTCGGATCGGAAGGAGAACGCAAATTCATGTTTACACCGCAGCAAATTGATCAGATTTCTTTTGGCAAGGCTACCTTCGGCGGCTACGATATGCAGCAGGTCGACGAGTTTCTGGAGCCTTTGACCGAAGACTATGTTACACTGTACAAGGAAAATGCTTTGCTGAAGAGCAAGATGCGGGTTCTGGTGGGTAAACTGGAGGAGTACCGCAAGAATGAGGCATCCATGAAAGAAGCTGTGGTCAACGCCCAGAAGACCTGTGACAAGATGGTGATGGAAGCGGAGGCCAAGTGTGCCAAGATGGTCAGCTCCGCCAGTTCCGCCGCCGCCGAAAACGGCGAGGCTGCCATGGCCGCGGAGAACGCCCGGGTGGAGGAAGCCCGGAAGATGGCTGCCGCTAAGATTAACGAGCTGCAGGAGCAGCTGCGCACCTGCATTCAGGCTTTGGAGCGAATCAAGACTTCCAACGCTCCTGCCGAGCCGGTTCCTGCCGTCCCCGCCGCACCGGTGGCTCCGGAGGTTAAAACCGAGGATGTGGCTGATGAGATCTCTCAGAATATCGAGGCCATGATTGGTTCCACCGTGGACACCGCTCCCAAGGCGCCCCCCAAGCATCCCACCGCGATGGAGTCCACCACCAGCAAGTTTGCCAGCCTGAACCTCCAGTTCGGCCGGAACTACGATCCCAAGAACAAATAAGTTCCTCACGCAATATGACAATGCCAGGACGAGGACACGCGGAGAATCCCACCGCCTTCAGAGAGCTGCCGTTTGGTGCAAGGCAGCAGGCAGGCGATTTGCCGTATCACCTCTGAGCAGCGCACCGAAGAATTGTAGGCTGCGCCGGTTTGCGCCCGATACCGCGCAGCAGGAGTGCCGGTTTTCCAGCCGGAACAAGAGTGGTACCGCAGAGGTTACAGCGCCTTTGTCTCTTATGGGACAAGGGCGCTGTTCTTTTTTACGCCGGTTTTTTCGGCGCACAGGAATTTTCAATGGAGGTTATGTTCCCATGGAATACAAAAACACCATCATCACCCCGAAAACCGATTTCCCCATGAAGGCCGGTCTGCCTGCCCGGGAGCCGGGAATGCTGAAAAATTGGGAGGAGCAGAAGCTCTACAGCGCCATGCTGGAGAAAAACAAGGATCTGCCCCGGTTTGTTCTGCATGACGGCCCTCCCTTCTCCAACGGCGACATTCACATGGGCCACGCTCTGAACAAGACCCTGAAGGATTTCATCGTCCGCAGCCACGCCATGCTGGGCTACTACACTCCTTATGTTCCCGGCTGGGATAACCATGGCATGCCCATTGAGTCTGCCATCATCAAAAAGAACAAGCTGAATCACAAGGCCATGCCCGTTCCGGAATTCCGCAACGCCTGCCAGGAGTTTGCGGAAAACTACATCCAGCGGCAGATGGCAGGGTTCAAACGGCTGGGTGTGGTCGGCGACTGGGAGCATCCCTACCGGACTATGGACAAGCACTTCGAAGCCCAAGAGGTCAAGGTCTTCGGCAAGATGTTTGAAAAGGGCTATATCTACAAAGGTCTGAAGCCCGTTTACTGGTGTCCCAAGGACGAGACCGCTCTGGCTGAGGCTGAGATTGAGTACCAGGATGATCCCTGCACCTCTGTCTATGTCAAGTTCCAGCTGAAGGATGATCAGGGCAAGCTGAGCCAGTTTGATCTGAGCAAGACCTATTTCGTGATTTGGACCACCACCATCTGGACCCTGCCCGGCAATATGGCCATCTGCCTGCATCCCCGGGACAGCTATGTGCTGGTGAAGGCGGAGAACGGCGAAACCTATATCATGGCCGAGGCTCTGATGGAAAAGGTCATGACCATCGGCGGCTTCTCCAACTATGAAGTGCTGGCAACCTATCCCGGTGCTTTCTTTGAGAACATGATTGCGCAGCATCCCTTCCTGGACAAGACCTCCCGGTTAGTCAACGCAGAATACGTTACCATGGACTCCGGTACCGGCTGCGTGCACACCGCCCCCGGCTTCGGTGCCGATGACTACCAGACCTGTATGCGCTATGGAATGGAGCTGGTGGTTCCCGTCAACGATCAGGGCCGTCACACTGAGTATGCCGGCAAGTATGCCGGTCTGAAAACCGATGAATCCAATCCCATCATTCTGGCGGACATGAAGGAAAACGGCAGCCTGTTTGCCAGCGAGGAAATCACCCACTCCTACCCCCACTGCTGGCGCTGCAAGAACCCCATCATCTTCCGGGCCACGCCCCAGTGGTTCTGCTCCGTGGAAGCGTTCAAGGATGAAGCTGTGGCTGCCTGTGAAAATGTCCGCTGGCTGCCCGCCTGGGGCGGCGACCGCATGGTGAGCATGATCCGGGAACGGGCCGACTGGTGCATCTCCCGTCAGCGCCGCTGGGGTCTTCCCATCCCGGTATTCTACTGCAAGGACTGCGGCAAGCCCATCTGCACCCCGGAAACCATCGAACACATCTCCAAGCTGTTCGACGAATACGGCTCCAACATCTGGTTTGAAAAGGATGCAGCCGATTTGATTCCCGAAGGTCTGACCTGCCCCCACTGCGGCAGCGCCGCCGGATTTGAGAAAGAAACCGACACTCTGGACGGCTGGTTCGACTCTGGCTCCACCCACTACGCTTCTCTGATGCACGACACCCCCGAGCTGTGGCCTGCTGATGTGTACCTGGAGGGCGCTGACCAGTACCGTGGCTGGTTCCAGTCCAGCCTGCTGACTTCCGTGGGCGCCCTGGGCAATGGCGCACCCTTCCGGGACGTGCTGACCCACGGCTGGACGGTGGACGGCCAGGGCCGGGCCATGCACAAGTCCCTGGGCAACGGCATCGACCCCGCCGATCTGATCAAGGAATTCGGTGCCGATATCGTTCGTCTGTGGGCCGGTTCCTCCGACTACCACGCCGATGTGCGCTGCTCCAAGGAGATCTTCAAGCAGCTGTCCCAGAACTATCTGAAGTTCCGCAACACGGCCCGGTACTGCCTGGGCAACCTGAACGAATTTGATCCCGACCATCTGGTGGCCCCCGAAGAGATGGAAGAACTGGACCGCTGGGCGCTGACCAAGCTGAATCAGCTGACCAAGCTTTGCCGGAATGCCTATATGGGCTACGAATATCACACTGTGTCCCACGCAATCAACGATTTCTGTGTGGTGGAGCTGTCCTCGTTCTATCTGGACATCATCAAGGACCGGCTGTACTGTGAGGAGAAGGACGGTCTGCGCCGTCGCTCCGCTCAGAGTGCCCTGTTCCTGATTCTGGACGCCATGGCCAAGCTCTTTGCCCCCATCCTGGCCTTCACCTGCGATGAGATCTGGCAGGCCATGCCCCACCGCAGCACCGACGACACCCGGAACGTGCTTCTGAACCAAATGCCGGAGAATTTTGACACCTATGCCCTGGATGACGCTGCCATGGAAAAGTGGAATGTGATCATGAAGCTGCGTCAGGATGTCAACGGTGTTCTGGAAAAGGCCAGAGCCGACAAACGGATCGGCAAGGCATTGGAAGCCCATGTTACACTTTCCACCCAGGACGAGACGCTGAAGGCCTCCTGCACGGATGTCAACCTCGCCGAGATCTGCATTGTCTCTTCCTGCACCTGGGATCAGCCCGAGGATGGCGCGGAAGTGGCCAGCGGCGTGAACTTCCCTGCCCTGACCATTGGCGTCAGCGAAGCAAAGGGCGAAAAGTGCCCCCGCTGCTGGATGCACAGCCTGAATGCAGATGCCAACGGCCTGTGCCCCCGGTGCGCGGCTGTGGTTGCCAAGCTGGATATTGCGTTCTAAATCCCATTGATGCTTATTTCCGGGGTGGAATCCACCCCGGAAAATTTTTTCAAAAAAAGATGAAAAAAAGCTTGACAAATGACGATCCCGTGTTATAATAAGCGTGTTCTGTTTGAGCCGCCGGTATAGCTCAGTTGGTAGAGCAACTGATTTGTAATCAGTAGGTCGGGGGTTCGAGTCCGTCTACCGGCTCCATTCAGACAAAACAGAATTTCATATCTGGGGGAGTTCCCGAGTGGCCAAAGGGGACAGACTGTAAATCTGCTGCGTTTCGCTTCGATGGTTCGAATCCGTCCTCCCCCACCAGAAAAGTCCGTTATTCATAAGAATAACGGACTTTTTCCTACTTTATGTACTTCGGGGGAAGGCAGACTGTCTGCGTGTGTTTATTCACGCCGACATGGAATTTCGGGCCAATCGTATCGTGAATGTGTACGGTGAGTCTGAGCAATCTCCTGAGCAGCGCCTGAAAGACAAAGACAAGCGGCGGGCAGCCTATCACCGGTTCTACACCAATATGAAGTGGGGACATTCACAGAATTACGATATTACCCTCAACAGCGGTACAATCGGAATTGACAGATGTGTGGAAATTATTAAAAGTCTGTACTGATTGCATCTTTCCTGAGAAAACTCCCGATAAAAAGATATTCACTGAAGGTTTTAGAATATTTGCCAGGGAATTCCGGAAACACCGGTCCAAAATGAGGTAATTTTCTTTATCCCATCCGCAGAAAGATATCACAATCCCCCCTGATGTGGTCTGTTTCCACATCAGGGGGGATTATTTCTGCATTCAATTTTGTCTGCTCCAGGTACAGGTTGTGTTGGTTTATCCCTTCACCGCACCAGAGGTCAGGCCCTGGATAAAGTAACGCTGGAGGAAGACGAAGATGATGGTCACCGGAATGGCCGCCACGATGGAAGCCGCCATCATGTAGCCCCAGTTGGTGGAAGCTTCTCCCAGGAAGGTCATCACCAGACCGGAAGCCAGAGTCCGCCGGGCGGTGTCCGTGACCAGGGTCATGGAGTAGAGCAGATCGTTCCAACTCCACACAAAACCATAGATGGCAATGGAAACCATCCCTGGTACTGCCAGAGGGAACACGATTTGCAGCATGATCCGCAGGTTGCCCGCGCCGTCCAGTTTGGCGCTTTCCATCAAAGAATCAGGAATCTGATCAAAATAGCTTTTCAGGGTCCAGGTGCCCACCGGCAACGTAAAGACCACATAACTGATAATCAGCGCCCAGTAGCTGCCCAGAAGCCCCGCCTTGTTCATCATGGTGTAGATGGCCAGCAGCAAAATGGCCTGAGGAAAGGCTTGACTCATCATGAACATTCCCATCACGAATTTCCGACCCCGATAGCGAAACTTGGAAAAACTGTAGCCAGCCAGGGCAGCCACCAAAGTGGCCATGAAGCTTGATCCGAAGGAGACCCAGAGGCTGTTTTTCAGGTAGGTCATAATCTTGGGATCGGTGACAATGTGGATAATATTGTCCAGAGTCAGCAGTCCGGTAAAAAAATAATTGGTAAAGGTCAGGTCCGTGGGCTTCAGAGCAGTGTTGATCATCCACAGCAAGGGGAGAAACACAAATCCGCCGATGAGAATCAGACAAGCCCAGAAGAAAACCCGGAATGCGGTGGTTTTTTCAAACATAGCATTTCCCTCCTCAGTCCTCATCCCGATTCAGCCGCAGATAAATGCTGCTGAAACAAGCAAGAATCACAGCCCAGATAGCACCCACCGTAGCGGCCTTGCCCATATTCCAGTTCTTGAAGGCGGTGGTATATACCTCGATGGACAATGTGGTGGTGGCCCGGGCCGGACCACCCTGAGCCATGGTCCAGGGAAGGTCAAAATGCTGCAGGTTGCCGATCAGGCCAAGCACGAAAATCAACAGGGCGGTCTGCTTCATTCCCGGAAGAATCACCCGGAAGAAGGTTTGCAGGTTGTTCGCCCCGTCAATGTGGGCGGCCTCCACCTGCTCCAGGGACACACTTTGCAGTCCTCCCAGCAGGAAAGCCATGTACCAGGGAAGCATCTGCCAGGTCCGGGCGATGATGACGCACAGCAGCGCAGTTCCAGGCTGACCCAGCCAAGAAATGCCGGTGTCCAGAATGCCCAGCGCTTTGAGCAGGCTGTTGAGGATGCCGTATTGACCATTGAAAATCCAGCTCCACAGAAAGCCAATGGCGGTGCCGGGAACAATCCAGTTCACCAGGGTTACGCCCCGCAGGAATTCCGAGCCCCGGAATCCCTGGTTCAGCACCACAGCCCAGAACATACCCAGGACATAGGGCAAAACCGTAGACCCAACCACGAACAAAACGGTGGTCCACAACGTTTTTCCGAAATAGGGGTCCTGGAATACTTTCTTGTAATTATCCAGGCCCACCCAGCTATAGTTGGGATAGATCATGGACCGGTCGGTAAAACTCATCAGAATTGCGTCCACAAAGGGATACAGGATAATGGCGGCGAACACCGCCAATCCCGGCAAAATCAGCAAAACGCCCACCTGCCGGTCAGACAGCCGCCCGTTTCGAATGGAATGCATTGATACTACCTCCTTGGTTTTGTCCGCAGTCTACAACGTAACAATCCGCTTGTCGCCCTGTAGACTGAGGGCAACGGGGTTCCAGGCAGGGGCGCGGCAGTGCCGCGCCCCAAGGGAAAACGTTACAGGGCTTCCAGACGGGCTGCCATATCAGCCACCGCCTGCTCCGCAGTCTTCTGACCCAGCAGAGCATACTGAAGTTCTTCCGTGATAACCGTCTTGATCTCGTTGGCATTGGTCATCCGGGCGGTCTCCTCCAGCCGGGCAGTGGCAGTGGAGTTCATAAAGCCGCTGAGGTAGGCATCGCTGGTCACTTCTTCCAGAGCAGCCGCCTCCTTGGTGACCGGGGGCATACCGTTGTTGGTGAAGTAGTCCAGTGCCACATCATTGCTGATGAGCACCTGAGCCAGCTGTGCAGCCTGCTCCTTATATTCGGAATCCTTGAAGCAGACCAGCATATGACCCCACATGGTGGACTGCGGCGCATCTCCAGCGTTCAGAACCGGACGTTCCATGGCGGAGCAAACCTTCACCACATCCTCAGGGGCAACACCGTTGCTGACTGCCTGTCCCTTGGCAACCACGGCGTCGTCATAGAAAGCCACCTTGCCCTGGGCAAAGAGCTGACGGGCTTCACCGCGACCGGTATCCATAACAATATAGCCCTTCTCCATCAGGCCCTGGTACCACTGGACGCACTGCATAGCGGCATCGGAGTTGATGGCCACGGTGCCATCGTCGTTGAAGATGGCGCCGCCAAAGGTCCACAGCCAGGGCATGAAGTCACCGGCGCAAGTGGCATCCTTGGTGGAGACAGCGTAGGGCACGATGTCCGGGTCGTAGGCCTTAATATCGGCCATGCAGGCCTCGAACTCCTCAATGGTGGTGGGGACGGTGTCCCAACCAGCGGCGGCCAGGATCTCAGGATTATAAACCATGGTAATGGATGCCATGCTCCAGGGCATGCCCAGCTGCTGACCGTCAATGTTGCCTACGTCCAGCGCGGACTGCTCGAAGGTATCGGTCATGTAGTCAGCACCCAGAATATCATTCCAGTCCGCCAGTACACCAGCAGCGGCAATGGTATTGAAGATGCCGATATCCACCTGGGCGATGTCCAGCTGTTCGCCGCCCTGGGTGCGGATCAGCAGCTGCTGGGCAGTGTCGGCCCAAGTCCAGCCCACCCAGGTGACCTCATTGCCGGTCTGCTCCCGGTAGGTATCCATCATCCGCTGGAAAATGTCCTTGGAGGCTTCTTCTTCGCCGGACCATCCAGCCCAGACAATGTTGACGGGTTCGGATGCTGCGGCTGTCGTTTCCCCGTCGGCAGCGGGGGCGGCAGTTTCGGAAGCCTGCGTTTCCTGGGCCGTGGTTGAGCCGCAGGCAGCCAAGGCCAGGACCATTGCCAGAGTCAGAATGATGGCCAGTGCTTTTTTCAGTTTCATAGTGTTTTCCTTTCCTTTCATGATGATTTCCAATAAAACACGGTTCTTCAACCGTAGTTTTTCGAATAAACGCCGATGTGGTACACGGCGGGGGCATCCCCCCAGGTCCTCTCCACCTGAAGGCGAAGCGCCAAGGTATCCGCCGGTTCCGGCAAATCCAGCACAACCAGGCGCTGGCAGTTGTCGTGCAGGTGTCCGATTTCTTTCCAGCTTCCTCCCTGCTCCAGCATCAGCACGGCGGCATTGCGGATCAGGGCCGGCGGCATGGCCGTGCGGGGAACGAAGTGATGGCTTTCCTGCCAGTACTTGGCCCGGCTGCTGGGAAGTTCCTCATTCAGACTGGGGTCCAGGAACAGCCGGATCTGCCGAACGGTCTGGGGATGCTGCCAATGCAGTTCCAGCCAGGGACTCGGATCCTCCCGGGCTGCTTTCCATTGATTGGGCGCATTCCAGGGTCGATTGGGATATTCCGCCACCCGTTCCGGCTGGTACAGAGGCGTTTCCTCCTCGTAGGCCAGCATTGGTTCCCTGTACACCGGGCTATCCCTCCGTCCGCAGAGGAACCCTTCTCGCTCCGGTTCTGCGCACAGGATCGACACAGCGTCACAGGCATCCAAAGCCAGCGTGCAGAATCGGTTACCACCTCCCGGCGGAACCGGCAGAATCAGTTCATTTCTGCCCTGGACAATCTCTTCCCGCCAGGCACCAGCCTCCTGTCCGAAGCAGAATCGGTTTGGCAAAGAGCTGATGTGCCAGGTGCCTTGCAGCACGCAAGGATGATCTCCCTCCACCAGCAGCTTCACCCGCTTGCCTTCCAGCCCCGGGAAGGTAAGAAACGTGCCTTCCGAAACAGGCATCTTTCCCTGAGGATTTCCCCAGCCTCCGGGGTGGCTGCTGCTGGCAGCCGGTTCGGACAGGTTACTCAAGTCCTCCGGGTCGGCAATATCCGCTCCAGGACTGAACATATCTCCTCTCATCAGGGACAGCTGGATTTTCCGAATCTCCGTCTGCTCCAGCTGCCCGGGATCTTTCCCAGTACGAAGCATGGCGCAGGCCAGCTCCCCTGCTGCCTGGCCGGCCAGCGCACAGGTATTCATCACCCGGCTGGATACAAAGGCCTGCCGCTGGGTTCCGATGTTCCGTCCCGCGAACAGCAGGTTGGGTACCCGATTCTGGTACAAACACCTCAGTGGAATCTGATAGACATTGACCGGAATCTGAATGCAGTTTTCTTCCTTGGTGTCGTGCATTCCGCCGGCAGGGTGGGTATCCATGTACCATCCGCCGTAAAAGGCTCCGTCCGGGAACTGTTTTCCACTGCGGATGTCTTCTTCTGTCAAAATGTAGGCTGTCTCCATCCGGCGGCTTTCCCGTTTTCCGGGGATACTTCCCACCCATTCCAGCGTGTAGTAATCGGCATCGTAGAGGCCGCTGTTTTTGATGTAGTTCCACACGCCCATCACCAGGCGCTTCAGTTCCAGGGTTATGTCCTGCAGTCGTCCGATGGTATCCAGGCTTCCGCCGTATTCAAACCACCAGCAGTCGCTGCCGCCCATTTTCTCATTGACCACCCGCCCCCCTCGGTTGATCAGGCCGGAAATCTGTTCCAGACCGTAGGCATAGTTGGGGGGCACAAAAGATACCGGGTGGTCCTCCCGCTTGGTATAGAACAGGATGGAGCACCCCAAGAGCTCCGGCTTTTCCGGCAGAGGGGCATCCTTGGTGGGGATGTATGCTTCTCCCAGGTAATAGGGCAGCCCTGCCAGATACCCCAGATTTGCGTCTCCTGTGGCATCCAGAAACACATCCGCTTCCACGGAAAAATGCTTTTGGGTTCCCTGCTGGTCCCCGCTCACGGACACGATCCGATTGCCATCCATGGCAATCTGGGAGATTTCCGTATTCAGCAGCAGCTGCAGGTTGGGCTCCGCCAGCACCGCATCCAGCAGTACTTCATCCCAAAAAACAGGATTTCCTTCCCGGTTGCGGTAGAAGTTAGTCAGCTTCAGCTCTCCCCAGATGCCCATTTCCTCACTGTAAAAGTTACCCGCGCCCACGGCACCCCGGGACCAGACCCGGATCTCGCTGCTGGAGTTGCCCCCCAGCACCGGACGGTCATGTATCAGCACAGTCTGTATACCGCTCCTGGCGGCCGCCAAGGCCCCGCAGATACCGGCGGGACCACCGCCGATAACCGCAAATTGTGTTTTAATCCGATTCATGGCCTCACCTTATTTTCAACGCATACTTCTTTCAAATTCTGTCTTAAATCTGTTCAGATATATCCAGATTTCGAAAAGTCGATTTCAGAAAATACCCATCATGCCTAAATTATAGGGTATTTTTCAGGAAGTGTTTGTTTTGTTTGTCTATATCATAGCAGGGAGCATCGGTTCATGCAAGAAATTATCCGGACAGATTCTGGATTTTTCTGCACGATTCATTGACAGATTGTGCTTTTGGTCGTATACTGCAAAATAGAGATGTTTTGTCCAAAGGAGGCGTTTGTATGGCGAGTAACTATCAGCATATTGCCCAATATCTCCATCGGCTCCAGAGCAGGTATGATGTGCAGATCTGCATCAAGGATTTCTGCGGCTTCATCCCGATCAACAAGGAACTGGACGAAGCGCTTCGTCCCTTCCTTGCCCACACCAATCCCTACTGCATGTACATGAAGTCCAATCAGGCACACTGGTGGCAATGTCTTTCCATGATCCGGGGAATGTTCGACAAGCTGGAACGGAAGAAACAGACCTACTTCGGCGTCTGTCATGCCGGTCTGGGAGAATATGTGGTGCCGATTTACAGCGGGGAAACACTGTTGGGCTCGGTAAACGCCGGATTCTTCCCGGTCAATCCCCGGAAATTGGAGCGCCGCATCTGCCGCAGCTGTTCTCAGGAACCGGCTCTTGACCCGGAGGAGGCCAAAAAGCTTTACCGCTCCTGCATCCACGCCCCTGCCATTGATCCGGAGGACCTGCTGCCGGGCCTGGAATTGGTGGCGGAATACCTGGGACAGACCTACCAGATTCTTCAGCGTACCCATGCCGCACCGGAAAGCACTGTCCGCTACTACACCTCCAGTGAAGATACCATACTTTCCCACGCCATGGAGTACATCCGCCACAACACCGCCAACCGAATCGCAGTGTCCGAACTTGCGGCTTTCTGCCATTGCAGCGAATCTTACCTCAGCCGGATTTTCAAGCGGCGCACCGGGGTCAATATCAATGTATACGTCAACAAAGTTCGGGTGGAACAGGCAAAAAACAGTCTGCTTTTGTCCCATGACAGCATTGCAGAAATTGCCTCCCGGGTGGGTTTCAGCGATCCCAACTACTTTTCCCGGGTCTTTACCCGGATTATTGGGATCTCTCCCACAGAATTCCGGCGGCGATTCCAGCAATAGCCCCCGAATTCCGGCCTGAAAGTCCAACACAGAAACGCATTTCAGATAAAAGTGCCCCCGGCAGAACAAACTCTTGTTCTGCCGGGGGCGTTTGCTGCGATCTGTACTTGGCCGGGGATGGGCTTCCGGGTACTTGGGAAATGATGCAGAGCCTGCCATTTCCCTGATTTCTTGGCTTACCAAAGGCGGACATTCTCCACGGTGACAACATTCAAAGTGTTATCCTGCAAAAACCGGATTACCTCATCCCGCTGTCCGAAAACACAGTAGTTTTTGCTGGTCAAGGACTGTAAGTTTTTGGCATCTTCCCAGGTTTCCTGCAAATGTTCGGCAGGATATACCTGATTCCGTCCATCACAGAGCAGCATCTGCTCCCATATATCTGAATGCTCCACCAGGTTCTCCAGATTTTGAAGATAGGTTTCCAGCAATTCCTCTGCGGTCATTTCGTCTCGGTCGTCATCGTCTGCATACAAGGTGACCATTCTCAGGCTGATTCCTCCATTGAAATCCGTGTTTGGCTGATAAACCTGCATCCACTGAGGAGTCACCGGGAGGTTTCTCAGTTCCTCCACGTTTTTTGGTTCCGTGTCACTGACAGACAGGTAAATCTTTGCTGACTGGGGCAGTTCGCTGATTTTTTGAAGCATCTCTTCCTGACTGACGAAATCATTTACAAAGCGTCCTGCGCTATGGGCCAAGGTGACGTCTGCAAAAATGACGTTTTCATACACACCCCAATTCATATCGCACCAGACGTTTGGCCCATCGATCCGCACCGGTTCGGTCAGGTCCCTGATTTCCATGCTCAGCTTATATCTGCCGAACCCCTTTCTCTCCACGGTCAGAGAGAACAGCTCCCTGTAGGGATGGGTGGTTTCATAGTAATCCCTCAGCACATTCAACATGGTACGTTCCGGCTTCTGGTCCAGCTGATAGGGATTTAAATACAGGGAATCCAGCAGCGGGTTGATCATCACAACCGCTGCCAGAACAATACTGATGATCACCAGCAAAGAGCGCACAACAATCTTTCGAATTCGCTTATTAATGCTCCGGATAATCCTCATTTCCAAATCTTTCGGCACGCTTACCGCTTCCGCAATCGCGTCCATCTCCTGGTCCAATCTGTCTTCGTTCCACTCGTTCATCTATGCTTCCTCCTTCATCCGGCTGATCAGCCGCTGCTTCGCCCGGGAACGGATCTTCCGGACATTTTCCTTGGTCAAGCCGTGGAGCCTTCCGATTTCTTCGTCACTCATTTGAAGGTAGACACTCTCCATCAGCACCGTTTTCATCTGTACCGGCAATTTCTGTATTTCCGAAAACAATCGCCTGCGGTTCTCCTTCTCAATGTAATCCGATAAAAGATCATCCGGCGAGACCGCCTTTTTCAAATACTGATCGCCATTATCCAGCACTTCTTTTGCCCGCTTTTTCTGCCAGTTCAGATAGGTATTGCGCAAAACCGTCACCAACCAATATTTAATACTGCCTGAATTGGTGTAAGACAGATAGGCTTTTACAAATGTCTCCTGCAAAAGATCTTCTGCATCGTGTTTGTTTCCCACCAGAGACAGGGAATAAAGATACAGCTGCTTATAGTAGGTTTCATAAATGCTTTTCCATTCATCCCGAACCATAATCCCCCTCCTCTGCCTGCCTCTCTATCCATAAAACAATCTCCGGTGGAATTTGTGACAGAATTTCTCCTCTTTTTCATGATAGCGGATTACTCTTTTCTTCGCAAGGAAAAACCGTGTTCCGCCTGTTCACGGGTGAGGTGCTAAACCAAAGATAGGAGGCAGTAAGATGGTAAGGAAGTATATAATTCCGGTTGGATAACTCCTTGTCATAAAAAGGGCTGTGCTGGTCACTGTATGTTCCCGGTTCACCCGGATGGGATTCCGCGCTTTGCCCCGGGGAATCGCAGGCCGGATAAATGGGAGGTGTGCAGGTTTTCCAGCCGGAGAGCCGCCCCCTTTTCCGATGAAAAAATCCACCAGTTGTTCTTTTCACCAACAAATTACGTTCATCCTTGTTGAATGTGCAGAACTTTCAAAAATTGGCATTTTTCGATTGCAATTTTGTATATAATGCGCTATACTGAGTGCATGGAACGGTTGGAATCGTTTCCAAATATTCAAGTCCGGTGCTTCCGGACAACTTAGGAGGAAAAACAATGAAAAAGCTGATTGCCCTATTGTTGGCACTGGTCATGGTTCTGGGGCTGGCCGCCTGCTCCGGCGGATCCTCAGGCGAACAGGCTTCCGATGCCGGTTCCGTATATTATCTGAACTTCAAGCCGGAAGCAGACGCCGCTCTGCAGGAGTTGGCTGCCCTGTACACCGAGACCACCGGTGTCCCTGTTAAGGTTGTTACCGCCGCTTCCGGCACCTACTCCGACACCCTGACCGCGGAGATGGCCAAGACGGAAGCTCCCACCATCTTCAACATCGGCAACATGTCCGGCCTGAAAGACTGGGATGAGTACGCCCTGGATCTGACCGACACCGCCGTTGCCGGAGAACTGACCACCGATGCCTTTAACCTCTACAATGACGCCGGCGAGCTGAAGGCCATCGGCCACTGCTACGAGTCCTTCGGCATCATCGTCAACACCGCTCTGCTGGAGCAGGCCGGCTACACCCTGGATGACATCACCAATTTCGATACTCTGAAGGCCGTGGCCGACGACATCCACGCCCGCAGCGCAGAACTGGGCTTCGACGCCTTCTCCGCCTCCGGTCTGGACAGCTCCTCTTCCTGGCGTTTCTCCGGCCATCTGGCCAATATGCCCCTGTACTACGAGTTCCGGGATGACGGCGTCACCGAGCAGCCCGCTACCGTAACCGGCGCTTACCTGGATAACTTCCGGGCCATCTGGGACCTGTACATCACCGACACCGCCACCGACGCCAAAACCCTGTCCACCTCCACGGCAGATGAGTCCAAGGCTCAGTTCACTCAGGGACAGGCAGTATTCTATCAGAACGGCACCTGGGAATATGCCGGTCTGCTGGAAGCCGGCATGAGCAGCGATGATCTGGCCATGATCCCCATCTACTGCGGTGTGGAAGGCGAAGAAGAAGCCGGCCTGTGCTCCGGCACGGAGAACTGCTGGGCTGTGAATTCCAAGGTCTCCGAGGCCAATCAGAAGGCTTCTCTGGACTTCCTGTACTGGCTGGTTACCGATGAGACCGCCGCGCAGAAGATGGTGGACACCCTTGGTGCCATCCCCTTCAAGGCCGCTCCGGAACCTACCAACGTTTTCCTGGCAGACGGCATTGAGATGCAGGATGCCGGCAAGTACACCGTTGCATGGTCTTTCAACTACACCCCCAATGTGGATGCCTGGAGAGCCACCGTTGTCACCGCACTGACCGCCTACGCCGCTGATCCCACCGATGCCAACTGGGAGCAGGTTGTGACCGCTTTCGTGGACGGCTGGGCCATCGAGTACAACACCGTCAACGGATAATTTCTCAAAATCCCACATTCCGTGAGAAAGGGGCGGGCCTCTGCCCGCCCCTGTTTCTTCGTTTCCCGGTTTCTGGATGAGGGGAGCGAATCTTTCCCAGGATTCGCGCCCCTTGCCCAAAAGCAAGGAAAGCACATCATCACAGAAAGGAAGATTCTCGTGGCAAGGAAGAAGAAAAACGTGAATCTGGTGCAGGAGCCCATCCGGAAATTTGCGCCGATTTTCATTCTGCCCACCTTTTTGGCCTTTGCGGTGGGTTTCATCTGGCCCTTCATTCAAGGCATTTATCTGTCATTCTGCAATTTCAACACCCCCCGGGATGCCAAGTGGGTGGGGCTAGAAAATTTCACAAAGGTGTTTCAGGACCCCGGCTTCATCAATGCGTTCTGGAATACCGCCGGATTTGCAGTGGTCTCCATCGTACTGATTAACGTGGTGGCCTTCGCCATTGCTTACGCCCTGACCCAGAAAATCCGGGGTGCCAATTGGTTCCGCACCGTATTCTTCATGCCCAACCTGATCGGCGGCGTGGTGCTGGGCTATATCTGGAGTCTGATTTTCGACGGCATCCTGAAAAACTACGGCACCTATCTGACAGCCAACGGTACATATGGATTCTGGGGCCTGGTAATTCTGGTGGCTTGGCAGCAGATCGGCTACATGATGATTATTTACATTGCCGGCCTTCAGGCCCTGTCTGAGGATATGCTGGAAGCCGCCAAAATGGACGGTGCCACGGGAAGCCAGACCCTGTTCCAGGTGGTCATTCCCAATGTGATGCCCTCCATCACCACCTGTACTTTCCTGACCCTGACCAACTCCTTCAAAATGTTCGACCAGAACCTGGCTCTCACCGGTGGTCTTCCCAGTGTGATTCAGGACGGTGCCAAGATCAACGTCACCGAACTGCTGGCCCTGAACATCTATTCCACCTACAACATCAGCAAGAACTGGCATGGCGTTGCCCAGGCCAAGGCCGTGGTATTCTTCATTCTGGTTGCCGTGCTGGCCATCGCCCAGCAGGCCGCCACCCGCCGCAAGGAGGTGCAGTAACCATGAAAAAGGGTAAATCCTATTCCAAACTCAGTACTGTTCTTACCATCTTCTTTTTGCTGCTGTCTCTCGTCTGGCTGATTCCCATTTTTGAGGTGGTAATCAACTCCTTCAAGGAGAATGCTTTTGTTAATCTGGAGCCCTTTGCCCTGCCCACTGCGGAGTCCTTCGTGGGGCTGGCCAACTATGTCAAGGGCATGACCTTCGGAAACTATCCCTTCCTGCGGGCGGCATTCTATAGTCTGTTTATTTCCGTGGTTTCTGTTGCTCTGATTCTGCTGTTCTGCTCCATGACCGCCTGGTACATTGCCCGGGTGAACAGCCTGCTTTCCCGGACATTCTATTACCTGTGCCTGTTCTCCATGATTGTTCCCTTCCAGATGGTGATGTTCACCCTGACCTTCACCGCTGATCAGCTGAAGCTGTATTCCCCCTACACCATTCCGGTGGTATATCTGGGTTTCGGTGCAGGACTTGCCATTTTCATGTTCCTGGGCTTTGTGAAGGGACTGCCCCACGAAATTGAGGAAGCGGCAGCCATTGACGGCTGCGGCCCACTGCGTACCTTCTTCCTGGTGGTGTTGCCTATGCTCAAGCCTTCCCTGATTTCCGTGGGAATTCTGGAACTGATGTGGGTGTGGAACGACTATCTGCTGCCCTACCTGGTGCTGGACCGCACCGAATACATGACCATTCCCATTCTGGTGCAATACCTGAAGGGAAGCTATGGCACCGTAGATCTGGGCGCCACCATGGCCGTCATAATGATGAGCATTCTGCCCATCATTGTGGTTTATATCTTCTGCCAGAAGCACATCATCAAGGGTGTGGCCGCCGGTGCTGTGAAGGGCTGATCCGCAGTCTCTGATTCAGGAAGGAAGGTGTGCCAATGACCATCAAAGATTTGGCGGCAAAAACCGGCTACGCGGTAGGCACCGTTTCCCGGGCACTGAACGGTCATCCCCATGTCAGCGAAAAAGCCCGTCAAACCATCCTGGAAGCGGCTCAGGAAAGCGGCTTCCAGCTCAATACCAATGCCAAGCAGCTCAAGCAGCACCATTCCAACACCATTCTGGTGATCGTCAAGGGCATTGGCAACGAACTGTTCGGCGAGATGGTGGAATCCATCCAGCATCTGGTGGCGCAGACACCCTATCAGCTGGCAGTAGACTACCTGGACGAGGATCTCAACGAGGTAACCCGTGCTGTTCAGCTTTGCCGGGAAAAAAAGCCCCTGGGGATTCTATTTCTTGGGGGAAACAACCGCAATTTTTCCCAGGCATTTTCCTCTGTGGAAATTCCCTGTGTGCTGGTGACCAACAATGCCCGGGCGCTGGGATTGAAAAACCTGTCCAGTGTCTCCACCGATGACGTGGAAGCAGCAAGAGAAGCTATCGATACCCTGGTGGAAATGGGACACCGAAAAATCGCCATCATCGGTGGTGATCGGGCAGTGTCGGACACCAGCCGCCTGCGGTACGAGGGTTGTATGGAATCTTTCGCCCGGCATGGAATTGCTTTCGATACTGAAAAAGACTATCAGGGTGTGCGCTACTCCTGCCTGGACGGCTATCAGGCGGTTCGGAGTCTTCTGGGTGCAGGCCGCCGGTTCACGGCGATATTCGCCACAGCGGATGTCATGGCCATTGGCGCCATTCGGGCGTTGTGGGAAGCTGGCCTGCGAGTGCCGGAGGACGTCTCCGTCATGGGGGTGGATGGCCTGCCCCTGGGGGATTTTCTGGTGCCGCAGTTGGCAACCGTCCGGCAGGACGTGCCGGAGCTTGCCCGGCGGAGCGTGGAGATTCTGCTGGACGCCATAGAGAACGATTCCCCTGCCTGCCATGAGCAGATTCCTTTTACCATCGCCAGACGGGAAAGCGTCCGTCCCATCTCGACACAAGGAGTGACATGACCATGCGTGAATGCGGTATTTTGATACACATTTCCTCCCTGCCGGGGCCTTACGGCATCGGTACCATGGGAAGTGCAGCCTATCATTTTGTGGATTTTCTGGAACAGGCAGGTCAGTCCTGCTGGCAGATTCTGCCTCTGACTCCCACAGGCTATGGGGACTCCCCCTATCAGTCCTTCTGCTCCAGTGCAGGAAATCCCTATCTGATTGACCTGGATCTACTGGTGAAGCAAGGTCTGCTGAAGCCGCAGGAACTTCAAAAGATTGACTGGGGAAATAATCCCCGGCGGGTGGACTTCGGCATTCAGTTCCAGAGCCGGCTGGCTGTTTTGGATCTGGCATGCAGCCGGTTTGTCCCGGATGAAGAATTTCAGACTTTTATCAGCGAAAACCAGGAATGGCTGGAAGATTATGCTCTTTTCATGGCCTTGAAAGAGGAATACGAAGGGAAATCCTGGCTGGAATGGCCGGAACCGGTGCGGTTGAGGGACCCCGACGCCTTGGCGGAGAAACGAAAGAGTCTGTCTGGACAAATCCAGCAGCACTTCTTCCAGCAGTATGTTTTCTCCTGCCAGTGGAAAGCCCTGCGCCGTTATGCCAATGAAAAAGGCATCCGGATTATTGGAGATGTCCCCATATATGTTCCTCTGGACTCCGCGGATGTATGGGCAAACCCCACGCTGTTTCAGCTGGATGAACGGCGCCGCCCCAAACTGGTGGCAGGCTGCCCTCCCGATGCCTTCTCTGCGGACGGACAGCTTTGGGGAAATCCCCTGTTTGACTGGCAGGCTATGGCAAACACCGGGTACCGCTGGTGGATTCGCCGCTTGAAGGTGGCCGCCGGGCTTTATGACGTGGTTCGGCTTGACCATTTCCGGGGATTTGAGAGTTACTGGGCCATCCCGGCAGGAGAGGACACTGCGAAAAACGGCACCTGGCTGAAAGGACCAGGAATGAATTTCCTCGGGGCAATCCGAAAAGCTTTGCCTGATCTGGATTTCATCGCAGAAGATCTTGGCTACGTTACAGACCAGGTCCGGCAGATGCAGCTGGAATTCGGCTATCCGGGGATGAAGGTAATGGAATTTGCCTTCGACTCCCGGGAGGCCGGCAACTATCTGCCCCACCTGTATCCGGTAGAGTCGGTGGTTTACACCGGTACCCACGACAACGTTACCCTGAAGCAGTGGTTTGATGAAGCCGCCCCGGAAGATATCGCCTATGCCAAGGCATATCTGGGCTTGAATTCCGAGGAGGGATACACCTGGGGAATGATTCGGGGCGCCATGAGTTCCGTTTCCCGGTTGTGCATGGTGCAGATGCAGGACTATCTGGAACTGGGCAAGGAAGGCAGGATGAATTACCCCGGCACGCTCTCCTCCGACAACTGGACCTGGCGGGCACCCGATGGCTTTGATTCTCTGGCACTTGCCGAAAAAATCCAAGCGATGACCCGGCTTTATGGCAGGTTGGCGACCTGTCCTGAAAAATCCCCGTCAGGGAAGTAAAAAAAGTCTTTCGCAAATGCGGATTTGGAAGACAAGGCTAAGAGCATAAAATGGGAGGATTTCCGTCTGATTGGAAATCCTCCCATTTTATCTCATGGAATCTTCAAAAAGCCTGCTTTGCAGCATCGCTTTGGATTTCTTCCGGCGGGCAATGGGAGTAGAAGTTGAAACCCAGCTGGCCCCAAAGTTGGAGTGGGACTGCAGTCTCCATATAGCCAATTTTCTGCTCCGCATCGCTCCGCCGCAGCCTCGGAGAATGAGCCTCCCCTTTCCTTCCATGCTCTGCTTTGCCTCTATAGAATAAGCCGGATTTTCTCAGAGCGTACTGCTCCAAAAAATCCGGCTTATTTTTCTGAAAAATTAATACAAGAGCATTCCAAAGTAGGTAACTGTATTCTCTCCATGCATATACTTTATGCCTGCGCTGGCAGCCAGCTTGGACACTTGAATCCCAAAGCCCTCCAAGGAAGGAAAAAGTCGTTGGGGCTGTCTGCATGGAGCGGAAGGATAGGTGCAGCGTTTACATCGCTTACATCCCTCATTGGACAAAAGCAGGAACTGTTTCAGCTGAGGTTTCACCCGCTCGTATAATCGATCACACAGGTCTTTGAATGCGCTATGTCCCTGCATCATTCCTTCATAATCAAAGGAATCCTCCAGGTGATACACCGCATTGAACACCATGGCCGTTTTATACTGAAGGCATCGTGCCCGGCATTCCTTCACCGTCCCCACAGCCGGAGGGCAGGCCCAGGTCTTTGCATACAAGCGGCAGGCGTTGTCCTCGCAAATTTTCCGGATCTCCTGTTCAAAAGGAATCTCTACAGTGGAAATCAGACCATATTCTTGAATGCCGATTTCTTTCAACTCATTCTTTTGCAGTATCATTCCACTGCCCCTTTCACCCCTATGTTCCCAGCATCAAAGGAACAGTTCACATTCCCTCCGCTCAGAGCACACCTTCTTCAGCATCAGGCTGGCCGCAGAGAGCATGACAGGATTGACCTTGCGTGCATCCTGGGGACATACGCTGATGCAGCGCATACACGAGATGCACGCCTTTTCATCCACCTTTTTGGAGTTCTCCTGATCGATCGCTTGGACAGGACACTCTGCCGCGCATATGCCGCAATTGGTACACTCCTTTGTAGGTTTGGGTACCATACCGGCACCCCCGGCTTTCTTGTAAGGACGGTTGCCGGGAATGGCAGGCTCCGAGAAATCTTTCTCAGAAAGCTTATGCTGAATCTGTTTGGCAAAATCAGAAAGCCGTGCTGCGTCCTGTTCATCAGGCCGGCCGGCGGCAAACTGACGGGCGATGGAATGTTCCGCAATGGCGGCCACGGCTGCAATCACCTGAAAACCAGCCTGCTTTGCGGCATCCTCCAGTTCTACCAACGTATCCTCATATCATGGTACGGTGCTTGCAGCCGTAGTAGTAAAAATCCTTATACTTGGTGCCGTCCGCTTTGTGCTTGATGCTTTTGTTCCCATACATTCCTGCTCCGCAGACAGGGCACTTTACAATGCCGGAAAGAAGATGTACATGCTCGTCCTTCCCGCGGTTGACGTGTTCATACTTTTTTGCTTGTGCCAGCAGCTTCACCGTAAGCGTCAAATCACGTAACATATAGTAAGAGACATCCCAGTGTTTTGTACTCTGGGATGTCTCAGGTTTATTCACTGCAATATTCGACCGAACGGTGTGAAGATTTCGCTTCAGACGGTGTGACGGTTTCGGCTTGATCGGT
>DSLFC04101__coassemble_301_pt1 | contig 50060 bp, 45 predicted proteins | sample DSLFC04101__metabat2_low_PE_049 | metagenome-assembled genome bin DSLFC04101 | reverse complement strand
TATCAGGCCCTTATAGGGCCAGTGCAAGCCACCGGCTTCGCCGGTGGTCTTGACTTTACCGGGTCATTTCTTTTGCTAAAAATATATCCCGTCCGCCGGAGATATGGCAGACGGGATTTTGTCAATATTCTCCCAGCCAGCGCCCGGAGGTGGTCTCCACCGCCCGGCCTGCGGCCAGGCTCTTGGGAACGTCCAGAATCCGCTGGTTGGTGCTGCCCCGGAAGGGAACTTCCAGGCTCTTTTTTTCCAGAAGGAAGGGGCCGTCAATGAGAATGTCAATGGCCTCCAGTAGCCGCCGCTGCTCCGGTGTGCCCTTCAAAAGCTGCTCGAAGGTGTAACCGGTATAGGAGGCTACTTCAAAGCCTGCGGCCTTCAGGAGCCCTGCCAGCCGGGCAAAGCCCTCCGCCTGGGCAAAGGGTTCCCCGCCGGAGAAGGTCACCCCCCGGCACAGGGGATTGGACCGGGCGATTTCCACCACAGTTTCCTCCTCCATGGGGGTACCGCAGCCAAAGGCCCAGGTCTCCGGGTTGTGGCAGCCGGGGCAGTGGTGGGGGCATCCCTGGCTGAACACACACAGCCGGATGCCCGGACCGTCCACAATGCTGTCTTCTACGATGCCGCTTAAATCAAGCATGGCCGTTCATGCTGTGCTTGACCCGGTCCCGTTCCTCGGCCCGCTTGGCGTCGTTCCACTTGTCCATAGTGCCCACCAGGTAGCCGGTGATCCGGCGGATCCGCTCAAAGCCAACGCCCTGACCCAACTTTTCACTGTTCGATTTCACAGTCATATTCAAAACCTCCAGTTAGAAAAATACAAAATGGTTGTTACTGGATGCCCTGGAAAGCAGGCATCTCCGGGTACATCTTTCGAAGCTCCTCCACCCGTTCCGGCGGAATCTGCTCGCCCTCCCGACGGCCGCACCGGGGGCATACATCTCCGATGATGCCCACATAGCCGCAGATGGGGTCCCGGTCCACGGGATGGTTGATGCTGCCGTAGCCCACGCCGAAGTCGTGCATACAACGGACCACGGATTCAAAGGCCTCCACATTCCGGGCGGTGTCGCCGTCCAGCTCCACATAGCTGATGTGTCCGGCGTTGCACAGGGCGTGGTAGGGAGCCTCCAGCCGGATTTTATCATAAACGGAGATGGGGAACCAGACGGGAATGTGGAAGGAGTTGGTGTAGTATTCCCGGTCGGTGATGCCGGGGATCTTGCCGTAGCGCTTCTGATCCATCCGGATAAACCGGCCGGACAGGCCCTCGGCGGGGGTGGCCAGCAGGGTGAAGTTCATCTTCATCTCCTGGGATTTCCGGTCGCAGAAGTCTCGCATGAAGCCAATGATTTCCAGGCCCTTCTTTTCGTATTCCTCACCCTCTCCGTGGTGATGACCATACAGAGCGGTGAGGGTTTCCGCCAGACCGATGAAGCCGATGGACAAGGTGCCGTGCTTCAGCACCTCCCGCAGGTCATCCTGCAGACTCAGCTTGTCGGAATCCAGCCACACGCCCTGTCCCATCAGGAAAGGGAAGTTATAGGTGTGCTTGCTGGCCTGAATTTCGAACCGGTCCAGCAGCTGCTGGGCCACCAGTTCCAGCATGGCCTCCAGACCCTGGTAGAACTTCTGCTCGTCCCCGTGGCTTTCAATGGCCAGCCGGGGCAGGTTGATGGAGGTGAAGGACAGGTTGCCCCGGGAGTAGGCGATCTGCCGGGTGGGGTCGTATACATTGCCCATGACCCGGGTGCGGCAGCCCATGGTGGCAACCTCGGTCTCCGGATGACCGGGGACATAGTATTGCAGGTTGAAGGGGGAATCCAGGAAAGTGTAGTTGGGGAACAGGCGCTTGGCGCTGACCTTGCAGCTGAGCCGGAACAGGTCATAGTTGGGATCGCCCTCGTTGTAGTTGACCCCTTCCTTCACCTTGAAAATGTGGATGGGGAAAATGCAGGTCTCCCCGTGTCCCAGACCTGCATTCAGCGCCAGCAGAATGTTGCGGATGACCATCCGGCCTTCGGGAGTGGTATCGGTGCCGTAGTTGATGGAGGAGAAGGGAGTCTGGGCACCGGCACGGGAGTGCATGGTGTTCAGGTTATGGACAAAGCCCTCCATGGACTGCTGGGTATCCCGGTCGGTTTTGGCGTAAGCCCGGGCAGCGGCCCGCTTTACCAGTTTGTCCGCCTTGGAAGCATCCAAACCATAGCGGCTGCAAAGCAGACTCGCAACGGCCTGCAGATACGTCGGATCGCTTTCCAGACGGGCAGTCTTGCCGGTGCTCTCTTCGGCCTGGGTAATCAGCTCCCGAATGGCGGCATCCTCGTCGGGCAGATCCAGATAGTCCTCCACCGCCTCCTTCAGCCGGCGGGTGAAGGCCTTGCGGTAGGTCTTGGCCACCCCTTCGGCCATGCCGTAATCGAAGTTGGGGATGGACTGGCCGCCGTGCTGATCGTTCTGATTGCTCTGGATGGCGATGGCGGCCAGAGCGGCGTAGCTCTGAATGCTGTTGGGCTCCCGGAGGTAGCCGTGGCCGGTGGAGAAGCCGCCGTGGAACAGTTTGAGGATGTCGATCTGGCAGCAGGTGGTGGTCAGGGAATAGAAGTCAAAGTCGTGGATGTGGATGTCGCCCTCCCGGTAGGCCTTGGCGTGCTCCGGACGGAGCAGGTACATCTCGTTGTATGCCTTGGCTCCGGCGGCCCCGATCTGGAGCATGGCGCCCATGGCAGTGTTGCCGTCGATGTTGGCGTTGTCCCGCTTCATGTCGCTGACCCGGGCATCGATGTTGGTGATTTCATCGATGGTCTTCATCAGGGAGGTGTTGGCCTCCCGGGCCCGGGTCCGATTGGCCCGGTAGAGAATATAGGCCTTGGCGGCGGCGTTGAAGCCATGGTTCATCAGCTGACGCTCCACGCTGTCCTGAATGGCCTCGATGTTGGGGGATGTATTATGGAACTGGCCCTCCAGATCCCGTTGGACGTCGTTGGCAACCCGGGCGGCGTCGGCGGCGTTTCCATCGTGACTTGCCTCCATGGAACGCAGAATGGCTGCGGCGATTTTATTCTGATCGTACAAAACCACCCGGCCGTCCCGCTTGATAATGCTCTGAATCATAGGCTTGGTCCTGCCTTTCTTAGGAAATTGAGGGGGCGCTGGGCGCGGCAAGATGACATAACACTATATATTGTGTTTGTTCTTAAAAACCTCCACAATATATTGCCACAAGTGCATCGGTTTGTCAAGAGGGGAAGATTTCCGTCCGATTCAAGGGAAACCCAGGGAGGAAAGAAAGAGAAGAAAAAAAGCGTGTCATTTCCGAAAATCCGGGGGATTGCCGGGGGTTTGAATGGGTTTTGATCAGGGTACTCCTACAAAAAATTTTTCTGGAAACAGGAAAACCGCGCAAGCAAAATGCTTGCGCGGCGGGTTATACAGGCAGCTGCTGCAAGAAGGCCTGAACTTCTTTCCGGCTGCGCAGGACGATGCTGCGGGCATGCCGGGCCTTGGCCAGCCAAAGGTAGTTCTGGGTCCGGTTCTCCCGGTTGAAATTCCAGATCCACTTGAAAAATGCCCAGTCCAGTCGTTCCGGACAGCCGGGCGCCATGTCCGGACGGGTCTGACCCCGATTGCTCAACACTCGCTGGAAGACGCCCCACAGGCAGGCCCAGCGGCTGAAATCCAGGTATACGATGGTGTCGCACCGCTCCAGCCGGCGCTCCATGGTCCGGCTGTAGTTGCCGTCAATGATCCAGGCGTCGGTGGCCAGGACTTCCCCCAGCTGACGGTCAAATTCCTGAATGCTGACGTTTTGCCAGCCTCTGCGCCACCACAGCTGGTCCAGATGCACCACCGGAAGCCGCAGCCGTTTTCCCAAGGACCGGGCCAGGGTGGACTTTCCGCTGCCACCGCAGCCGATAATCAGAATCCGATTCATAATTCCCCCAATTCGCTGAAAAGGGCCGCAGGAGCGCCGAAAGGCACGCCTGCGGCCCGGATGACTGAATCTTAGTATGCTACGCCCCAGTAGATCATCTTGCTGGCGGGCTTGCCGCAGCAGGGGCAGGTATCGCCCAGATGCTCCTGAGCAAAGGGGATGCAGCGGGAAGACATTCCTGCCACTTCCTTCATCTTCAGCTCACAGGCCTCGTCACCGCACCACATGGTCTTGACGAAACCGCCCTGGGTCTGCTGGATTTCCTTGGCCTCTTCCAGGGTGTGGGCCTCGTAGATGTGCTCTTCCAGGTTCTTCTTGGCCCGGTCATACATTCCCTGGTGAACCAGCTCCAGCTGCTGGGCAACGGCGGACTCCAGTTCCTCCAGCTTGACCACGGTCTTTTCACCGTCGTTCCGGCGAACCAGGACCACCTGGCCGTTTTCCAGATCCCGGGGGCCGCACTCCACCCGCAGGGGCACGCCCTTCATTTCGTACTCGGCGCACTTCCAGCCCATGGAGTTGTCGGAGTCGTCCATCTTCACCCGGTAGCCCGCCTGAATCAGACGGTCCCGCAGGGCGCTGGCGCCTTCCAGAACGCCGGGCTTGTGCTGGGCGATGGGCAGCACCACCACCTGGATGGGAGCCACCTTGGGGGGCAGCACCAGGCCGTTGTTGTCGCCGTGGGTCATGATAATGCCGCCGATGAGCCGGGTGGACACGCCCCAGGAGGTCTCGAAGGGGGTGACCTTCTGGTTGTTCTTGTCGGTGTAGGCGATGTCAAAAGCCCGGGCGAAGCCGTCACCGAAATAGTGGGAGGTGCCGGCCTGGAGGGCCTTCCGGTCGTGCATCATGCACTCGATGGTATAGGTGGCCTCGGCGCCGTTAAACTTCTCCTTGTCGGTCTTCTGGCCCCGGGTGACGGGCATGGCCAGCACGTTTTCACAGAAGTCGGCGTAGATGTTCAGCATCTGCCGGGTGAAGTCCTGGGCTTCCTCCGCAGTGGCGTGCATGGTGTGGCCTTCCTGCCACAGGAACTCCCGGTGACGCAGGAAGGGCCGGGAGGTCTTCTCCCAGCGCAGCACGCTGCACCACTGGTTGTACTTCAGGGGCAGATCCCGGTGGGACTGGATGATCTGGGCGAAATGATCGCAGAACAGGGTCTCCGAGGTGGGACGGATGCAGTAGCGCTCCTCCAGCTCTTCACTGCCGCCCATGGTGACCCAGGCGCACTCAGGCGCAAACCCCTCCACATGATCCTTCTCCTTTTGCAGCAGGCTCTCCGGGATCAGCATGGGCATATAGACGTTCTCCACGCCCACTTTCTTGAATTCCTTGTCCAGGATGTTCTGGATATTTTCCCAGATGGCGTAGCCATAGGGCCGGTAGATGAACACGCCCTTGATGGACGAATAGTCAATCAGCTGGGCTTTTTTGCACACATCGGTGAACCACTGAGCAAAATCCACCTCCATATCGGTGATCTGCTCGACCTTCTTTTCTTTTGCCATACCTGATAAAACCTCTCTTGGTGGAAAATTGAAAAAATTTCCGGAAATAAGGTGCCTTCCCCGGGAAAACCAGGACGGAGGGCACGTTTCGTGCTCCCTATTATAGCACACCTGTCAAGCATTTACAATTTCCAGGGAAGAAAAAGAACCTGCTTTTTTCCGAAAAAAGAAAAAGAACTTGACATTCAACCTGCTTTACCCCTTATACTGGAGGTAAGAAAGGAGGGTTTTCCATGACCATCAAGGATGTAGAGAAACAGACGGGGATTACAAAGGCCAATATCCGCTTCTACGAGGCTCAGGAGCTGATTCGGCCGGAGCGAACCGACAGCGGCTATCGAAGTTACAGCGCCGAAGATGTGGAGGAACTGAAGCGGGTGCGGCTGCTGCGCCTGCTGGACGTGCCCATGGAGCAGGTGAAGGCCTTACAGCAGGGCAAGGCATCCCTGGATGGAGTGCTGGCCGGGCAGCTGGTTCAGATTCAGGAGGAGAAGAAACGGCTGAGCGATGTGACCCAGGTTATCCGGCAAATCCGGCAGAATGGGGAGAATTATCAGTCCCTGGAACCGGAACCGTATCTGGAGCGCCTGAAGGGACGGGAAACCCAGGATGCCCTGATTTCCGACCGCCACCCCTGGCGGCGGTATTGGGCCAGAGGCGTGGATGGGGTGCTGATTCTGGCGATGGCATACGCCGCCTTCCCGGGTCTATGGATGCAGCTGCGGGCGGGGTGGAATGTCCATCTTGCGCAATGGGCAGTGCTGGTTCTGTATAATGCCGCACTGGAACCGCTGCTGCTGTGGGCGGTGGGCTGGACCCCGGGGAAGCTTCTGCTGGGGATTCGAGTGACCGGTCGGGAAGGGGAGAGACTTACTTTCCGCCGGGCTGTGGGCCGAACATTTGGCGTACTGACATATGGCCAGGCTTTCTGCGTTCCCACACTCAGGGAGATACGGGGCTATGTCTGCTTGAGAAAGGCGGAGGACGGGGAACTGCTCCCCTGGGAACAGGATTCCAGACTGGATTTCAAAAAGCTTTCTGCCTGGCGCTATGCACTGGCAGTGCTGACGTTTTTGGCAATGGGACTGTTTGCGCTGTGGACTGCATCGGAGCAGTGGTTTGGCGGTATGCTGGCAAGATAACTGGCCAATCAATTAGAAAAACGGACAAAAACTTGGGCAGCCCCACTGGGGGCTGCCCTTTGTCTCTTTGATTGTTGGGGATCTGACGCTCAGAACAGCTGGATGGGTTCCCGGGCGCTCTGAATGTCTTCCAGTTTGTGGCCGTACTTCTCACAGTTTACATGATCGATCACGTCCACCAGATACTCATAGGTTCCCTTGTAGGCACAGCCCGGGTCACCCTGGGTCAGGCAGGGGATGAAATACTTGTCGCCGCACTCCTCAATCACCCGGCGGGCCACTTCGTTGCAGGTCTCATAGGTCCGGCCCTCAAAGTCCACAAACTTGTTGTCGATGCCGCCCATGATGGTGATTTGTCCGCCGTACTTTTTCAGCAGCTCGGGGATGTTGTTGGTGGAAATGGCGCCCTGCCACACATCAATGCCCATTTCGATCATGGCGGGCACCAGATTGGCGGCATAGGAGTCGGAGTGATGGACGATGATCTCTACCCCGTGATCGTGGTAATACTTGTAAATCTTCTTGTAGGGCTCCAGGAAGAATTCCCGGAACATGCTGGGGCTGAGGAAGGAGCTGATCTCGGTGCCCCAGTCATCGTGATGGAAGATGGCATCGGGATGCAGATGCTCGCAGATGCCCTCGGCCAGCTTCAGCTCCCAGTTCATCAGGAACTCAATGAGCTCGTGCATTTCATCGGGGTACTCATAGTAGGCCATCAGGGCCTCAGGAATGGACAGCAGGTGGTGGCACTGCTCGAACAGACCCGGGGCCACCATGGCAGCCTTGTAGGTCTTGGTGCCGTCCACGGCGTCAAACATGGCTTTGGCGGCGACCCACTGTTCCTCGGTGAAATCCAGGCTGGGGGCTTTCACATAGTCCCGCCAGTTTTCGATGTCCTTGATGACAATTTTGTCCGGGGTATGGACAGGGAAGGGGCCGGGGACATTGGCAGGGAAGGAGTAGGTCACGCCCCAGTCATTGACTACATCCGGGCCGCCCTTGGCGGGCATTCCGCTGCCGAACATAAGCAACGGATGCACCAGAAGCCGCAGTGCTTCATAGGAGTTGGGCAGGCGGTCGGGATTTCCGCCCCGAATGACTTCCCGCATATTTTCTTTTGCAGTTAACATAACGGCATCCTCCCTTTTGAGATTGGCTCAGCCCTTGGCGTACAGTTCCCGGCTGGCCCGGTAGAGTTCCTCCAGGAAAGCGGGGGTGGACTGCTTGGGGTCATTGTAGAAGGAAAGAGATACCGGCTTGCCGGACTTGCAGAAACGCTGGACAAAATCCCGGGCACAGGCCCGCTGGGCCTCCTCGGAGGCGCCGGCAGGGAAGGGCTTGTCGTTGACAACACCGATCACGATCTTGTCACCGTAGGCTTCCACCAGGGCGGCGGTATCGTTCATGGGCATGGGGGACCAGGCATCGAAGCCGGCTTCCACAAAGATGTTGCAGCGCTTTTCCACATGGCCGCAGCTGTGCAGTTCGATGAACATATTCTTCTCATGGACATGATCCACCAGACGCTTCATTTCCGGCAGGAAGAAGGTCCGGGCAATTTTCTCAGAGAAGAAGGGGGCCATCTGGCTGCCCCAGTCGTCATGAATCTGGAAACCGTCCAGCTTGTACACCGAGCAGGCCTTGTCAATGATCCGGATGTACAGGCTGGTAATCTCGTGAATCAGCTCTTTCAGAGCGTCCTCCTGGTCCTCATCCATCAGGGCCATGGCGGCGCCTTCAAAGTCCATAAAGGAGATCAGCCGTTCAAACCAGCAGCCGTTGAGCAGCGTCATGGCGGCGGCCTTGTCGCCGGACAGGTACTCCCGGTTCATCTCGCCGCTGCCTTCCCAGTCCCAGCTGTCAATGTCCGGGAAATGGACGACCTCTTTCCAGTCATTGGCATCTTCCAGCAGGGGGGCGCCTGGTTTGACCATGGAGCCGCCGGCAACGTCAATGTACTCCCATTCCACACCGAACATATCCTTGCCGCCGAACCGCTCCCGGGGGACGGGAACCGCCTCGAAGCAGAAGCCCCGGGCCACATGATCGGGAATGACAGAGGGGCAGAACAGAATCTGCTCCGTGCCGTTCAGGACCCACCAGGGCTCCTTGTCCCGCGTGGAGCTGACACAGCCTTCCCTCAGGGAGATGGGGGTGTTGAAGATGGGAAATTCTGCTCCCATAAAGTTCTTTTCCGTGCGGATCGCTTGCAGTTCTTTTTTATCAAATGCAGTGGGTTTCATAATGCCTCCTTTTCAGAATGTTAATCCTTGGTGACGTAAATGGGGAACGAGGTGACAAAAGCGATTCCCGCCAAGACAGCACCCACCATAAACTTGGTGGGAACGTGGCCGGGATCACCACAGACCAGCCCAGTCAGGAAGGCCAGCACGGTGATGGCAACGCACATACCGCCGTTCATAAAGCCGGCGAAAATGGACAGCGCCTTGGAATACTGTTCACCAGGTACAATTTGTCCCATGTAACTCATGATGTAGGGGTTGCAGCCGGACATGGCAAAGCCCAGAATCAGGCCGCAGAAGAACAGGGCAAACACGTTGGTGGTGATCACAATGGGGATAACCAGTCCCACCACGCACAGTCCCATCAGGACAGGCACGGTAAACTTCTTCAGGAATTTGGAGTACAGGCCGAACAGGGCACCGGCAGCAATGCCGCCCACAGTAACCATGGAGGACGCGATGCCGGCTTCAGCGGAAGTGCCCAGCTGGTGGGTGGTGATGATGTACTCGGAAATGTTGGTGCCGTAGACGTACAGCGCCAGGAAGAAGATGAAGTAATGGGCGGAAATGATCCACACCTTCAGCGGGAGCTTACCGGTTGTTTTCTTGGTTTCGGTATGCTCAGGAGCGGGGGCGGACTGAATGGCGCCTTTGGGCAGGCAGATCACCTGAATAACCAGTGTCACCAGGACGATGAAGTACAAGTAGTATGCATCATTCCAGCGGTTGACTGCCAGCATACCGCCCACGGTAGAGAAGAACACACCGCCGATATTCATAACTGCCATGCAGATGCCCAGGATACCGCCGCGCTTGTTGCCGTCGGGGACTGCTTCGCTCAGAGCGATGGCCAGCAGGGTGTTGGTGGAGCCCTGGCTGATGCCGATCAGGCCGGAGGCGGCCATCAAGACCCAAATGGGTGCCGTGCCGCCCAGGAACAGGAAGATCATACCGTACAGGAACAGACAGCTCTGGGCCAGAAGCATCAGATATTTTGCCGGGATTCTCTTGTGTAGAATGCCCACGCAGAAGGCGTATGCGGTGCCCACCAGGGCGGGCATGGTCAGGATCTGGGAAACGGTGGTGGGTGCGACGTTGGAGTATGCCTGCATGATATAGGCAATAATGCCCATAGTCATGTTGCTGGACATCGCCGCCACACAGAAAGCGAAGATACCTACCATCTGTTTCTTGTTGATACCGGTCATGGGAAACCCCTCCTCTATATCTGGCAGAATGCCAAATTGGGTAGTCCGTCTAATCCGGACGAACTCCATGCCTTCAGTTTAGCATTTTTTGACAAAATGTGATAGAGGCGAAAGTCTCACTCTTTTGAATTAATAATGTGCATTGTGCACACTCTGGGACGGATCTTCTCTTTGACAAATCCGCTGTTATGGGATATAGTAGTCTGAACAACCGGGAGAAAGGCGGGATGGGAGAATGAAACTCAGCCTGGAGCTGATTGTAAAAAAAATCACCCGGGGGCAAATCAGGGTGGCTGCCCGGGGAAGATCAGACCAAGAACCCATGAGACTGACGGAACTGAGGCTGTACTGTGGGGAAGGGCCCTGGGATACGTCGGCGGCATATGTCCTTCCCGGGAAATGGGGAGAAGAAAAGCCCGCCTGCCCTTCGGGGATTACCCTGATCGTACTGGGAGATCCAGACCCGGCGGTGTTCGAGGATCTGGATGCGGATGTGCTGATCTGGGTGCCGGAGGATGGAATGGATTTTTCACGACAGTTCAATGAACTGGAGGAGATTTTTCAGGACTACCGCCGGATGGAACTGCGGATTCAGGAACGGCTGATTTCCGGGGCACCCCCGGAAGAGCTGGCGGCACTGTGCGAACAGTATCTGGGAAATCCCATCATTCTGATGGACAACAGCTTCTCCCTGCTGCTCAGGCCCCGCCGGACCAATCCTCTGGACTGGGAACCGGGACGGTATCCTCAGCAGACCCCCAGTCTGTCTGCGGAAATGGTCAGTCAGATCCGGATGAGCCGGGAGTTCCGGACCCGGTGGGAACGGCAGGGACTTTTCTATCTGTCCAGTGATACCCTGGACTGCGGCGCCCTGTTTCTGCAGGTTCAGGAGGAGGGAGCCGCGCTGTACCTGGCGGTACTGGAGATGGACCAGCCCATCACGGCACCGGATCGTCAGCTGCTGCTCTTTTTTTCCCAGTATCTGTGCCGGAGTCTGGTGATTCATCGGTTTTCCCGGGCAGAAACTCTGTTTTTTCTTCAGTTTCTCACCAGACTCCTGCGGAATGAAAAAATAGAGCTGCCGGAATTCAACCGGCAGCTGCAATCCCAGCAATGGAAAATTGACCATCATTATGTTTGCTTTGTGACGGAACCGGATCTGTGGGACCCGAAAAATTCCCAGGCATTCAGTCTGAGCCGGATGATTGAACGGCGGTTCCCCGGCTGCTGTGCCTTTACCTATGAGGAACGGATTGTGTGCATCCTGAATCTGACCCAGGCGGGGATGGAGCGGGAGGCGTTTTTGAATTCCCTCAGCCAATTCATCCGGGATCAGGTGCTGCGGGTGGGGGTAAGCTACGGTTTCCGGGATTTTGTATCCCTGCCCAATTACTATCACCAGGCCCTGGCGGCGCTGGATCTGGGAAAAGAACTGTCTCCGGATGAGTGGAGCTACCGGTTTGAAAAATACGTGATGTCCTATTTCCTTCGCTACGGCACCTCCCGGATGGAGGGAAAATATCTGTGCCATCCCGACCTGATGACCCTGCGGGACTATGACCGGGAGAACCATACCCAGCTGCTGAAGACACTGTACTGCTACCTTGCCTGCGGCCTGAACGCAACAGCCGCGGCGGAGGCGCTGTACATCCACCGAAACACGTTGTATCAGCGCCTGGGCAAAATCGAGGCCCTGATTACCAGCAATCTGAACAATCCGGAAACCCGGCTGTATCTGCAGATTTCCTATCAGATCGGAGATTTCAGCTGAAAACAGAACCCCCCTGACTGCCGAAACAGTCAGGGGGGAATTTCTGGCAGGGGCACTAGGACTTGAACCCAGAGCCTACGGTTTTGGAGACCGCCGCTCTACCAATTGAGCTATACCCCTATATGAGAAAGGCGAAGGCCTGAGAAGACTGGTGGGCCTTCAGGGATTCGAACCCGGGACGATCCGGTTATGAGCCGGAGGCTCTAACCAACTGAGCTAAAGGCCCATATAGGTCGCGGGCGTTTCCCACCACCACGCGGGATATTATAGCACCGAAAGCGCGTCCTGTCAAGCCATAAAATTCCCGGCCTGGAAAACAGGACTCCCTCCGGATTTTCCGGAGGGAGCAAATGGAATCAGACTTCGTACCGGCCCTTGCGCTTGGCGGGGAGGCGGGTGACCACCTTATTTGCCAGGGCATCGCCCAGGAAGGCGAAAAGAATGCCGGCAAAGACGGAGAAAATCACGTCGGTGGGGTAGTGGACATACAGGTACAGCCGGGAGAAGGCAATCAGCACGGCCAGAATCACTGCGGGAATACCCATCCACTTGTTGTTTTTCAGCAGCACCACCGAGGCTTCAAACGAAGCGATGGTGTGACCGGAGGGGAAGGAAGCATCGTGCATCCGATCGGTCAGAAGTGGGATGGTGACCCCCAGCTGCTCCTGCAAGTCGTAGGGGCGAATCCGCCCCACCAGAGGCTTCAGGGTGATGTTGCACACCACCAGGCCCATCAGCAGGGCAAAACCCATGCCAAGGCCGATTTTCCGGGTTTTGGGAATGCACAGCAGCAGCACCGCAATGGCAATCCAGAATACGCCTCCGTCGCCGAACAGCGTGATGATGGGCATGACGGTATCCAGCAGATCGCTTTTCAGATTGGCCTGAATCCAGTCCAGAATGGGCAGGTCAAAGGCCACTGCCATTTGGTTCATCAGTTCTGTCATGGCTCACACTCCTTATGCGGCAGCGGTGGTTTCAGCAGCGGCTGTGGTTTCCTGAGTCACAGTGGCGGAACCGGCGTCCTCAAACAGGGCGTACAGGGTCATGGGGGTCAGGGTGGTGCCCTCGGGAATATTTACGATTCCGGAATCGTCAGGCTGGAAGATGACGGTCATGGTGGTGCGGCCGCTTTCGTCCACATCCTGACGGGCCCAGCCGGAGAAGACCTTTCCTTCGGGGATGGGGGAGATCACCGGGGTGACCACCTGGCTGGCGGAGGTATCATAGAAGTCGCTGACCAGCTGGGTATCGCCGTTCATGAAGGTGATCCGGACCCGGCCCACAGGCTGGGATACATCCACATTGGTGGCGGTGACCACCATCCACTTGCCGGAATCCTTCTTCTCGAAGAACAAAGTCCGGTCATACTCAAAGGTGTTCTTGGTACCGTCGGTACGGGTGACCACCAGGTCCACGGATACCCGGACAGAGAACATGGAGTCGCTGTAGCGGGCGTAGTTGGTGACGGACTCGTTGGTGAACTCATAGCCGGAGTTGGCCTGCATCCACAGTTCACCGGCGTTGACGATGTCAGCATAGGCGGAGGAGGAATTGTCGAAATACTGGGCCACATCCCCCCGGTCTGCCCGCTCGATCATATACAGGCAGTTGGTGTGGGCGGCCTCCAGGGCGCGGTTTTTCTCCTCGTCGGACATGGTGTTGTTTTCCGTCCGCTCGGTGAAGGTCCGGGTGGTTTCGTCATAGGTGACTTCCATGGGGCTGCCGTTCTGGTCGTTGATGGTCACGGTAGGCTGGGCCATCAGGCCGGAGATCTCCTGGGTGCACATCACCACACCGCTGAGACCCTCGGGGAGATACTCTTCCGCCTTGGTGGTGGCCTCCTGAATGGTAAAGCTCTCGTCCAGTGCCACGCCGTTGACATAGGCAGTGTGGCCGTTCAGCAGCTCAATGCGGTAGGTGCTGTTGCGCTGGAAGGTCAGTTCCACGGTGCCCAGCTCCCAGTCGGGAATGTCACCCAGATTTTCCAGGGTGGTGTCGCCTACGTTGTTCTTGTCCACCAGGGTAAAGGTGGCAATCACCTCGTCGCCCATGCGGACCTGGTACTTCTTGTCACCGGACAGACCGGCGGAGGTTTCCAGATAGTCCAGCTGGGTGGGGTCCACCTTCTGCTGCATATAGCTGACGAACTCTTCCTTGCCCTCATAGGGGGAGTCCTGGGCACCGGAGGCCTCGTACAGAGCGCTCCAGTCCGGGTTGGTAAACAGCTGGTTGAACACCTGCTCCGCCTTGGCGGTGGGCTGGGCGGCTTCAAAATCCTCCAGCCAGCCGTAGAGCCAGTTCATGCCGAAATAGGTGCCGATGAAGAACACCAGGATGAACATGAAATACAGGGTGTAGAAAATCACGCCGCCGGTGCGGGGACCCTTTTTCTTCTTCTGGGGCACAGGGGCGGGCGCCTTGCGGCCCTGCGCTGCGGGGGCGGCAGGGGGCACCGGCCTTCCGGTCCGGGGGGCTTTAGGCTGAGCCGTTCCGGAGGCAGGGGCCTTGGGAGCGGTGGGTCTGGCGCCGGGATTGACAGACTGTGCCTTGGGGGCCTGGGTTTTTGCCTGGGACTTGGGGGTCAGCAGATCGGCGTCCCAATCGTCGGCTTTGGGGGCGGGCTTTTTTGTCTCCTTGGCATTGGCTGCGGCGCGTTCCGCCAGCAGCTGCTCAATATCGGTGGTTTTGCCCTTTTGGTTGAATTTTCCCTTGTACATGGCTTACCTCCTTACTCCGCCGGCTTGACCAGCCAGTAGTTGGGCATCCGTCTGGGCTCAGACTGAAGCAGAGAGTAGCTGTTGATTCTCTGCACCTGACCGGCTTCGCCGTAGCGGCCGTAGGTATCCCGGTAATACATAATGGAGGAGGAGCCGCCGTCCATGTTGCAGGCGTTGACAGCGCCATATTCCACCATAATGTCGATGACGTCGGCATAGGTGCCGCCGATGGAACCGGCCTGACGGCCGTCCACACACACGAAAATCACGGCGCCGTCAGCCCGCTGGCCGATGGCGGTCCGGGGGTTGAAGCCGGAGTTCATGTTGTAGGCGTCCATGTTCACTTCGCCGTTCATAATCAGCACAGGGCCGAAGCAGCAGCCGTCCCGGATGTTCATTTCCTCGGCCTGGGCTTTGGTCAGGTTGGTGGTGGAGACCACCAAAACATCGTCGGTGGTAAAGCCGGCAAAGCCTTCCAGACCGGGCTGCTTGCCGCTGGTCCAGACACACTTGCCGCCCGACATCACCAGACCCAGGGGACAGCTGCCCACGGTGGAGCTGGCGGTGCCGTCGTCATTAAAGGCGCCGGCATTGACGCCTGCCAGCACGTTTTCCTCTTCCATAACAGCATTGAGCCGTTTGCCGGGGATGCTGGTGGAGAAGCTTTCAGTGGAAATACCCATATACACCTGGGAGGGGTCCCGGACGATCATGATGTGGGCGTTGTAGGTGTCGCCGGCATAGCTCTCGATCCGGATGCCGTCGGGGTAGTTGTCCCACTCGTTGCTGGAAGTGGAGATGGCGGAATCCTTCTGGATAATCACCTGGGAGGTGTCTGTTACATCATCGGTCAGGCTGCTGCCGCTTTCGGCCGAGGTAATCTCTGCCACCCGCTCTTCTCCGATGAACAGGGCGGGAATCCACTTGGTGGCGCTGGCCTCAATCAGGGACATGGTAAGTCTTTCCTGAGCGGTGGGGGAGGGGCCTTTGAAAATCAGATTCATCACCAGAACCAGTGCGGCCAGGGACAGGAGAATCACCGTAAACAGCAGCAGGAAGAACCGACGGACAATCCGGCCCAGCAGGCCGCTGCCCTTCTTCTTGGGCTGGGGAGAAGCTCCGCGGGAAGATACAATATCCGGGGATTGATTTTTCTTGTTCATAATGTCAACCTCTTATTTGGATTTTTGCGGCGCAAAGACCCAGCGCTGCTGGATCATGTAGCTTAGGAAATACAGTGCGGTCATGACAACGGCGTAAATGACGGTGCGCAGACCGTTGGCCCCGTCGCTGATGGAGAACAGGGTGTACACTCCCTGAGTCAGCAGAACCTGGGCGGCCATCTGGGGCAGGGCCAGGGTGTAGTAGCGGATCAGAGCTTTTTTGGTGTTCACCTGGGTCCGGAAGACCACTTCCTTGTTCAAAAAGAAATTCAGCAGGGAGGAAATCACCCTGGCGGTGACGCCGGCGGCAGCCGTCAGGAAAAAGCCCTGGAGAATGGGGGAAAGAAGAAAGCTCAGCAGGGAAAAACTGGCGGTATCCACCACGGCGCTGATCAGCGAACTGATGGTATACCGAAAAAAGTGGGCCAGAATCAGCTTGTAAATCCGCCAGGAATCGTGGATAACCCGGAAGTGAGAGCTTTTGTTTTCCTCAATGTAAACGGTGCGGATCTTCACTTCGTCAAAGGGAATGCCCTTGTTCTTGAAGGCCAGCAGCATATTGGTTTCGTACTCGAACCGGTCGCCGGATACGTCCATCAGCTGCTCCACCACATCCCGGGGGATGGCACGCAGGCCGGTCTGGGTGTCGGAGATGGTCATTCCCACGAACAATTTGAAGATGGCAGAGGTGGTGTGGTTGCCGAAGCGGCTGCGGGGGGGGACGTGATCCAGGGTAAAGTCCCGGCAGCCCAGGGTGGTGTGGCCGGTTTGCAGCATGTGTTCGCAGCAGGCCCTGGTATCGGCGGGGTGGTGCTGGTTGTCCCCGTCCACGGTGACAACGCCCAGACCCTCCGGACAGTTTTCCAGGAAATAGCGGAACGCGTTTTTCAGCGCGGCTCCTTTGCCCTTGTTCACTTCATGGTGCAGCAGGTGGATTTCCGGATGCTGGGCAGCCAGATCCGAGAAATAGTGAAGGTTTTCCGGCTTGCTGCCGTCGTTTACCAGAATGATATGGGAAAACCCGTATTCCAGCAGGCCGTCAATCACGGCGATCAGCTTTTCATCCGGGTCCAGAGAGGGCAGTACAACGGAAATTTTGGACAGATCGTTCAAATCATTCTCCTCTTTTCGTCAGCGCAAAATCAGTCATCATAAGCTCCGTTTACTATAACATACTTTTTCCGGATTGGAAAGCCTTTTCATAAAAACTTAATACAATTTGTCGAGGAAAAAGGGACTTGGGGAGGAAAAATCTCCCCAGGTTTCCGATACTACTGTGCCATGGGAACCGGGAAATTATGTAACCGGCGCATGAAATTTTCCGCCCCGGGAGAAAACAGTTGCATCTTGAAAAATTTTACGGTAAAATAAAGCACACAAGTCTTTTCGTATCAGGAGGTGCCGTCATGCAAACTTTGCCCAGCCGGGAGACCATGGAGCAGATCGGAGATCTGTTCAAAGGCTTTGCCGACAGCACCCGGGTGCAGATTCTTTTCCTGCTGGCCGCGCGGGAACTGTGCGTCACCGACATCGCCGAAGCGGTGGATCTGAGCCAGAGCGCCATTTCCCACCAGCTGCGGCTGCTCAAGCAAATGCACCTGATCAAATTCCGCCGGGAAGGAAAGAATATCCTTTACTCTCTGGCAGACGACCATGTGAAGACCATCCTGGAGATGGGGCTGGAGCATGTACTGGAATAAAGCAAACCGCTCAGCGCTGATGCGCTGAGCGGTTTTCGCTTATAGTACCTTGGACAGGAAATCCTGAAGACGGGGGTTCTGGGGATTGCCGAACACCGCTTCGGGGGAGCCTTGCTCCAGAATCTTGCCGCCATCCATAAACAGAATCCGGTTGCCCACTTCCCGTGCAAAGCCCATCTCGTGGGTAACCACCACCATGGTCATGCCGTCGGCGGCCAGTTCCTTCATGACGGAGAGCACCTCTCCCACCATTTCGGGGTCCAGGGCGGAGGTGGGTTCGTCGAAGAGCATCACCTTGGGATTCATAGCCAGGGCCCGGACAATGGCAATCCGCTGCTTCTGACCGCCGGAAAGCTGGCTGGGGTAGGCTTTGGCCTTCTCTTCCAGACCAACCCGGCGCAGCAGCGCCATGGCCTGTTCTTCTGCCTGGGCCTGGTTCATCCGTCCGGTGCGGACGGGGGCCAGGGTGATGTTGCGCAGAATGGTCATATTGGGGAACAGATTGAAGTGCTGGAACACCATGCCCATCTGCCGGCGGACTTCATCGATGTCGGTTTTGGGATTGGTGATCTCAATGCCGTCAAAGGTGATGGTGCCGGCGGTGGGAGGCTCCAGCAGATTCAGACTGCGCAGGAAGGTGGATTTGCCGGAACCGGAGGGGCCGATGATGACCACCTTGTCTCCGGGGTAGATATGTTCGGAAATGTCGTCCAGCACCAAATGGTCGCCGAAGGATTTGCTCAGATGCTTAACGTCGATCACTTTGACGCAGCCTCCTTTCCAGAATGCCCAGCAGCCAGGTGAAGATAATCACCAGCACCAGATAGATAATGGCAATGCCCAGCAGGGGGAACATCTGTTCGTAGGTTCTGCCGTAGATGGCCTGGGCGGCGTACACCAGTTCCTTGCCGCCGATGACGGTGATCAGGGAGGTGTCTTTCAGCAAGATGATGAACTCATTGCCCAGGGAGGGGAGAATGGCCTTGAAGGCCTGGGGGATGACGATGAAGCGCATGGTGTCGACGTAGTTCAGACCCAGGCTCCGTCCGGCCTCCGCCTGGCCGGGGTCCAGGGCCATCAGACCGCCCCGGATGATCTCAGAGACGTAGGCGCCGGAGTTGATGCCCAGGGTCAGAGCGCCCACCAGGGTATAGTTCCGGGAGGAGGAGAAGATGACGAAGCCCATAATCAGCAGCTGCACCATCATGGGGGTGCCCCGGATCACCGTGACATAAATTTTGCACACAAAATTCAGCAATCCCAGGATGGGGTTGTGATGACCAGGGCGCTGCTGGTCATGGGCGGTGCGGATCATGGCGATGACGACACCCAGGGCGATGCCGATGGCCAGGGCCATGGCGGTGGCAAGCAGGGTGGTGCCCACGCCCCGCAGATACTGCTGCCAGCGTCCGCCTTCAATAAACGCCTGATAGAATTTGACATAGAATTCCTGCCAGAAGGAAATGTCCGCCCCTTGGCGCAGCAGGGCTTTCCAAGCTTCGTACTGTTCCACAGACTCACTCCTTGTTTGTTGTTTCTTGTATCCAGAAATCCGCTTTCCCCGGAAACAGCCACGGAAAACGCAGTTCCATATACAATTAAGAAGATAAGTGAAAAAACCAGAGGTAAGGGCGGCAGCGCCGCCCTTACCGGTTTTTCTGAAAGGGGATTACTCGGCAGAGATGTAGCTGTCGATGATGGCCTGGACAGTGCCGTCAGCAGTCAGCTCGGCCAGGGCAGCGTTCACAGCCTCCAGCAGGGCAGTGTTGTCCTTGTTCAGGCCGATGGCGTACTCTTCCTCCACCCAGGCGCCGTCCAGCAGGGTCAGGCCGGGGTTGGCGGCAACGAACTCCTGAGCGGGAGCGTTGTCGATGATGACGCAGTCCACCTGGCCGTTCAGCAGAGCCTGAACAGCGCTGGCGCCGTTGTCGTAAGCGGTGACGTGGTCGTCGCCGTAATCATCGGAAGCGTAGATGTAGCCGGTGGTACCCCGCTGGGTGCCGATCATCTTGTCAGCCAGGTTGTCCATGGTCACATCGGAGCCTTCCTTCACGATGACGGACTGCACACCGGTGGCATAGGTGTCGGAAAAGTTCATGACCATCAGACGGTCCTCGGTGACGGACACGCCGGCCATGATGATGTCGCTCTTGCCTTCCTGAACGGCCAGCAGGGCGGCGTCAAAGTCCATGTCTTCCACAACCAGCTCCAGGCCCAGCTTCTCAGCAATGGCGCCGGCGATTTCCACATCGATGCCCTCGATGGAGCCGTCATCGGCAACCATTTCGTAGGGAGGGAAAGCGGCATTGGTGGACATGATCAGCTTGCCTTCTTCAATGGTGGTGAATTCGGCAGCGGCAGCCTCGGTGGTCTCGGTCTCGGCGGCGCCGGTGGTCTCAGCAGCAGCGGTGGTCTCCGCGGCAGCGGCAGTGGTCTCAGCAGCGGCGGTGGTTTCCTCAGCTGCGGTGTTGCCGCATCCGGCGAACATGCCGGCAATCAGCAGGCAGCTCAGAACGATAGCAAACAGCTTTTTCATTTTCTTGCACTCCTTGTTCATAATTCAAAGAATCCCGGACAATTGGGAATTCTTGTATGAATTATACTCTTCTTTGCATATATCGTCAAGTGCGCAATTGCACAAGAAAGCAGCGTTTCTTCCGGGAGTACCCATGAAAAATCCACAAATATTCACGATAATACCAGGGATATACAAGTATACACGGTTTTTAAGCAAAATGATGCGGCAATTCTATAATTGCATATTATACGATATTGCGCGTATATTATTCGAAATGCGGCAGGGCATGGGGCAGCAGGGGGCGGACATTGACTTCCACCGGGGAATTTGGTATAATTTTTCCACGATTTACGGCGGAAAAGCCGCTGCCTTCTGCTTCAGGCGGAGGGGAAAGGAGAACATCATGAGAGGTACTTTGGTTGGTGTGGGCGTGGGCCCGGGAGATCCGGAACTTCTGACCCTGAAGGCAATGAAACGGATGGAGCAGTGCGACGTTCTTGTGGTTCCGGATGCGGACAAGGGCGAGAGCACGGCCTATAAAATCGCGCTGCAGGCCTACCCGGAACTGGAAAAGAAACCCACGGTCACGGTGCGGATGCCCATGACCCACGACATGGCCCAGTGGCGGGCCAGCCATCGGGCGGCAGCGGATCAGATTGAGCAGCAGCTGGACCAGGGGAAAATGGTGGTGTTTCTGACTTTGGGAGATCCCACGGTGTATGCTACCTATATATATGTGCACAAGATGGTGGAAGCCGACGGCTACCCCACGGAAATTGTCAGCGGCATTCCCTCCTTCTGCGCCGCAGCGGCCCGGCTGAACATCGGGCTGTCCGAGGGCAGTCAGATGCTGCACATTGTGCCCTCCTCCCATGGCATTACCCAGGCGCTGAAGCTGCCCGGAGTGAAGGTGCTGATGAAGGCCGGCTCCAAGATGCCCCAGGTGCGCAAAGAGCTGATGGAATCCGGCATGGAGGTCAGCATGGTGGAAAACTGCGGCATGCCCCAGGAGCATGTGTACCGCAGCGCGGAGGAAATCCCTGAAAACGCCGGCTATTTTTCTCTGATTATTGCCAAGGACCCGGAAAACAGGAAATAACATCCCGGCGGGAAGAAAGTTTTTCCGGTTTTCCCTTGTGTTTTTCCGGAATTTGTGATAAACTGAATCGGATTTGAGAAAAATGACTGCCTGGAGGATTGTATGGTGCTGAGAAGTCCAACGTAGCTCCCTCCTGCGGATGTTATGGAATCTTGATTTGGAGGGTAATCGAACAATATGTCACAATTAGTGGAAGAAATCAGCCGCCGCCGGACCTTTGCCATCATTTCTCACCCGGACGCCGGTAAAACCACCCTGACGGAAAAGTTCCTGCTTTACGGCGGCGCCATCGCCCAGGCCGGTGTGGTCAAGGGGAAGAAGAACTCCCGGGCAGCAACTTCCGACTGGATGGAGATTGAGAAGCAGCGTGGTATTTCCGTCACGTCTTCGGTGATGCAGTTTCAGTATAACGGCTACTGCATCAACATTCTGGACACCCCTGGCCACCAGGACTTCTCCGAGGATACCTACCGCACCCTGATGGCGGCGGACTCGGCGGTGATGGTCATTGACGGCGCCAAGGGCGTGGAGCCCCAGACCCGGAAGCTATTCAAGGTCTGCGCCATGCGGCACATTCCCATTTTTACCTTTATTAATAAGATGGACCGGGAGACCAAGGATCCCTTCGACCTGCTGGACGAGGTGGAGCGGGAGCTGGGCATTGAGACTTATGCCATGAACTGGCCCATTGGCTCCGGCAAGGATTTCCAGGGCGTTTACGACCGGGAGAAGGCGGAACTGCTGTTCTTCTCTGGAAACACCGGAAAAAAACGGGCGGACAAGCTGGAGGTGGATCTGTACGATCCCCAGGTGGCCCAGCTGCTGGACTCAGAAGCCAAACACCAGCAGCTGATCGATGACGTGGAGCTGCTCTCCGCCGGACGGGAAATGGATCTGGAGGCGGTGCGGGCAGGCCAGCTGTCCCCGGTGTTCTTCGGCTCCGCTCTGACCAACTTCGGCATTGAACCTTTCCTGGAAGCCTTCCTGAAGCTGACTCCGCCTCCTCTGTCCCGGACGGCGGACTGCGGCGTGATCGACGCCTTTGACCCGGACTTCTCGGCCTTTGTGTTCAAAATCCAGGCCAACATGAACAAGGCCCACCGGGACCGGCTGGCCTTTATGCGGATCTGCTCCGGAAAGTTCCAGCGGGACGCGGAATATTACCACGTCCAGGGCAAGAAGAAGATGCGCCTGTCCCAGCCCCAGCAGCTGATGGCCGCGGAGCGGGAAATTGTGGAGGAGGCCTACGCCGGAGATGTGATCGGCGTGTTTGACCCGGGCATTTTCTCCATCGGCGATACCATCACCGTGCCGGGAAAGAAATTTGCCTATTCCGGCATTCCAACCTTCGCCCCGGAGCACTTCTGCCGGGTGTCTGCCAAGGACTCCATGAAGCGCAAGCAGTTCGTCAAGGGCACGGAGCAGATCGCCCAGGAGGGCGCCATCCAGATTTTCAAGCTGCCCAATTCCGGTATGGAAGAGGTCATTGTGGGCGTGGTTGGCACCTTGCAGCTGGACGTGTTCCAGTACCGGATGAAAAATGAGTACGGTGTGGAGCTGCGGATGGAGATGCTGCCTTACGAGGAAATTCGCCGGATTGACGAATACCCCGGGGATTTGCAGGACCTGAACCTGGGCAGCGATGCAGAGCTCTTGGAGGACTACCGGGGACGGAGCCTGCTGGTGTACAGCAGCTTCTGGGCCATTGACTTTACCAACCGGAGAAATCCCGGACTGAAGGTGTCGGAAATCGTGGTTTCCGAAGGATAAAAGAATAATCAGAAGGCGGAGGCGCTGCCTCCGCCTTTACGCTTGCACTCCGGGGAAAACCACGTTATAATGGGGCATATCAGGGCCAAAGAAACGGGAGGCGATGCCATGAAACCGTGGCAGCATTTCAAAACCATAACCAAGCACCGGTGGATTGTTTGCCAGGGCTGCTTCCGGGTGGGACTGTACTGGCAGGGCCTGACCCATGACCTTTCCAAGTATTCCCCCACGGAATTCTGGGAAGGCGCCAAATACTATCAGGGTGTGCGCAGTCCCAACGCCGCGGAGCGGGAGGACAAGGGCTACAGTGAGGCATGGATGCATCACAAGGGCCGCAATCGTCACCACTATGAGTACTGGACGGACATGAACCGGGAGACCCGGCGCTACGAGTCCATTCCAATGCCGCGGAAATATCTGGTGGAGATGGTGATGGATCGGCGGGCGGCCTGTATGACCTATCAGGGAAAAGCCTACCGGGATGATTCTGCCCTGATTTATTTTGAGAAAAGCCGGGAGCGGGAGCTGATGCACCCCCAGACCCGCCGGGAACTGGGCTACATTCTGGAGATGCTGGCCCAGAAGGGGGAGGATGAAACCTTCCGCTATCTGAAACAGTCTGTTCTGAAAGGTCTGCCCTTCCCCTGGGAAGAGAAAGGAGCGTGCCCGTGGACCGCATCGACGTAATGCTGCCCTCCCACATTCACCATATCTGCCAGATTGTCACGGGATTTTTGATCCTGAAAGAGCAGGGAATGCCGGTTGTCATCCGGGACTGTTCCCGGGACCGGAATCAGCCCCTGCATAATCTGCCGGTGGTGACGGCTCAGTATGGGGGAAAACGAATTGTCTATGACCTGTGGGACGGCTATCAGAACCCGGAGGGAATGCAGCTGGCACTGGAAAACTGCGATGTGTATTTCAAGCGCAGCTTTTCCACGGAAAAGAACCGGGAACTGTTCCCGGCGTTTGAGGAGAAACTGTTCCCCCTGGGATTCAACTACCATGTGACCCACCCGAAAAATCCGGCCAACGAACCTTGGTGGAAGCATTTGGGCAAGCTGGCCCAGGGTCGGACCCCGGACCGATATTTCCGGCCGGAGGTCTTTGAGGGACAGGCTAGTCCGAACCAAGGACCGGTGAAAATTCTGTTTCTCACCCGGCTGTGGGAGGAAGACCCGGCCCTGTCTTCAGAGGACAACGCCGAACGCCGAGCCATTAACGAATCCCGCATTCACATCATCCGCACCCTGCGCCAGCGGTATGGGGACTGCTTTTTCGGTGGCCTCAACGACCTGCCCATCGCCCGGAGTATGGCGCCGGAGCTGATTGTGCCCAAGCAGTACACCGAGCGGCGGCACTATCTGGACTTGCTTCACAGTTGTGATATCTGCATCGGCACCATGGGGCTGTATGAGAGCATCGGCTGGAAAACCGGGGAATATGTGGCGGCAGCCAAGGCCATTGTCAACGAGACTTTCCGCTACCAGGTGCCCGGGGATTTTGCGCCCGGGAAGAATTACCTGCCGTTTGATACGGCGCAGCAATGCCTGGACGCAGTGCAGACATTGGTGGAATCAGCGCAGCTGCGGCTGGAAATGCAGCAGGCCAATGAGGCCTATTACCGGGATTACCTGAAGCCGGAGGTGCTGGTGGGCAATACCTTGAAGCTTGCGTCCCGGCTTTGAGCCGCAATGCCATTGCCAAAATTCAAAACGCCTGGATCTGCATTCATGCAGATCCAGGCGTTTTCACTGTTTCGGATCGGTCAGGACAGCTGGGTAAAGGAAATGGTGTACTTATCCCGGACCTCGGGATAGGAACAGATCAGCCGGGTCAGAAGATCCTGGGCATTCTGCTGGGCCTTTTCCAGAAGCCCGCTTTCGATTGCCCGGTCTTTCATGGCCTGTTCGGTGGCGACATCCAACTGGATTTTGTCATCCACGCTGATGCTGTTGAACAGGCTGTTCTGCTCGTCCAGGACCTCCACACTGTCTGTGTCAATCTGGTAGGAAAGAATCTGGGCAGCGGGAACGGAAACCAGAATGCGTTTTTCTCCCTCCTGGATCTGCACGCTGACCTGATCCAGGGGAATGCCGGCCTTGATGACCCCGTTCCAGCGGAGCAGGAAGGATTTTTCCGTAAAGGGAATGTCCCAGCCCTGGAACTGCTTGGAATTGGTAAACTGGGCGGCGTCGGTAAACAGGTACTCCACGGTGGCCAGTTCGCCGATGTCCTGAATTTCGCTGTAAAGGGCGCTCAGGTTCAGTCCGGGGGTGATTTCGGTTTCCGCCTGAAGCAAGGCTTTCAGCTCGGACAGCTCCCGGTCCGCATCCCGGGCAGCCTGGGTCCGGCCCAGAAACCAGGCGGAACCGGCAAAAATGGCCATCAGAGCCAGAATCAGGCACACCGAAAGCAGTCTTCGGACAAAAAGACTTCTGCGGGCGATCCGGCGCATTTCCCGCTGCAGCTGAATGTCCTGGGCAGAGGCGAAATGTTGGTGGTTCATGGAATCCCCTCTTTCTCTCCTGGAAGCGGAGTCTGTTTCCGGCAAAGGGTCCAATGCCTTTCAAAAAAATTTTATCATACTCCGGAGGGAAAGACAACAGGTTTTGACATTTTTCTTAAATCCTAAAAAAGAAGGAATTCCTGCAATATGGCCTTTGACTGCCCCTGATCCGGAACAAATGTGGAAAAATGGGAACTTCAAATATACCAAAAAGCGGGACAGATTTCTTCATATTTTGACATTTGTTCCAAAATTCTATCGGGCATTTGGGAATATTATCCGTTGATAGAAAGAATGGTACACAGCATGCGGACAACTGTCCGCAAAACGGGCACGGCGGTCGGGGTATTCATCCTGGAATGAATTTTGGTAAATAAATGGAAAACGAATTGGGTGGAACCGCAACCAATCACATTTGGTTTGTGAAGAAAAAACGAAAATTGGAGGAGATGGCAGCCGGCGTGATTCGAAAAAAGGTTGCTGAGAGAAAGGCAGATGTCCGCAAATTGAAGACGAAAAAAAGGAAATTCCTAGAGTAAAATCCAGCAATATTTTATTTTTGAGCGAGGAAAAAGACAAAGTTTCAAGGCCCTTTTCCTGCGGAACAGAAGAGGCGCAGTGGGCAAGTTGACAGAGAAAATTGCCCCACCATTGGAAAACGGGGCAATGAATGATATGGAATATAAAGTATAAAAATACAAAGAAATAGAACGGTGGCGAATGGGAGTTTTAGATATCCTCCCTGAAAAGTCCATGGGGAAAAAACATAAAATTGGAATAACAGCAAAATTTGAAGGATTGAAAAATTGTTGACATTCATAATTATTTGAATATAATAATCCCTATGAAACAGGCCATTTCGGGGCTGCGGCTTAAGGATTCCGTCCCGGTTGGAGACTGTTCTCGGTGATTCAACAGAAAATGGAGGACAAAGAAATGAAAAAGTGTAAAAAGTCGATTGCGCTTTTGCTGGCAGTCGTTTCTTTGCTGGCCATCTGCCTCGGTGGGTGCGGCGGAAGCGGCAACGCATCGGAAACAGTCGCCAGCGCGGCGGGGACTGCTTCCCAGGATTCCAGCATTATTCTGGCGCAGACCTCTGAGGTTGCCAACCTGAATCCCATGATTCAGCCCAGAACCCCCGACAGCAATGCTCAGTGCCTGATCTTCAGCTTCCTGGTAATGCCGGATGAGCAGCTGAACTATGTGGGCGACCTGGCCGAGAGCTGGGACATCAGCGAAGACGGTACGGTCTATACCTTCCACCTGCGTCAGGATGTGAAGTGGCACGATGGTGAGGATTTCAACGCCGATGACGTGATCTTTACCCTGACTTCCCTGGCGGCTCCCACCTACACCGGCGGCAATGAGAGCCGGGTGATGTCCATTGTGGGCGCCAAGGAATACCAGGCTGGCGAAGCGGACTCCGTTTCCGGCCTGAAGAAGATTGATGACTATACCGTTGAGATGACCCTGCTGACTCCCAACGCTGCGTTCCTGTCCAACATGTACACCAGCATGCTGCCGGAGCACATCCTGAAGGACGTTGATCCGGGCGACTGGGGCACCGACGATTTCAACCGCGCGCCCATCGGCACCGGTAAGTATAAGTTCGTGGAATGGAAGGCCGGTCAGTACATCAAGCTTGAGCGGAACGACGACTACTATGGCCAGCTGCCTTCTATTAAATATGTAACCCTGCAGTTCGGCGCGGACACCACCCTGGTGGCGGCCCTGATGAACGGCGAGATCGACGTGCTGTACGGCCTGCCCTCTTCCGAGGAAGAGAATGTGGAGGCCATGCCCAACTCCAGCGTGTATGAGTACGAGCAGATGACCGTGTACTACATCGGTCTGAACCAGCTGGATCCGGCCCTGAGCGACCTGCGGGTCCGTCAGGCTCTGGCACACGCCCTGGACAAGCAGACCATTGTGGATACGGTCTACGACGGAGCCGCTTACACCTGTGACGATGTGTTCCCCAGCAACCACTGGTCCCACAGCGAGAATGTAGCGGTGTATGAGTACAACCCCGAGAAGGCAATGTCCCTGCTGGAGGAAGCCGGCTATGTGATGAACGAGTCCACCGGCTACTATGAGAAGGACGGCAAGACCCTGCACCTGACCTATGATATGTCCACCTCCACCGACGGCAAGTCCGTGGCTGCGCTGATCCAGCAGTACTGGAAGGCGATCGGTGTGGAGATGGAAGTCATCGAGCAGGACTTCGCCACCCTGGCCTATACCAAACTCCTGCCCGACAACGCCACCAAGGAGACCACTGCGGATTCCTTCCAGTGCTACACTCTGGGCTTCGGTGTCGAGGCGGACCCCGAGGAATACAACGGCTACTTCTCCACCTCTACCGGCGCCGGCTCCTGGAACTTCATCCACTACAGCAATGCAAAGGTGGACGAGCTGTTCCAGCAGCAGCTGCTGCTGTCCGATCCCGAGGAGAGAGCTGCGTGCTTCCACGAGATTGCGGAGCTGATTTCTGAGGATGTGCCCTGGATCCCCCTGTACAATAAGGCCGGCCTGATTGGCCTGAGCAACCGGGTGCAGGATTACGTCTGTGATTTCCGCGGCGCTTTCTTCCAGATCGAGAAGTGGAATATTGCGGAATAATTCAGTTCGGCGGGAAGGCCCAGGACAGGCATGTCTTGGGCCTTTTCCTGAATGGAGGGAGAAATCTATGAAAACAGATCCCGTGGAATTGCTCAAGGATCTGGTACGAACCGATACCACCAACCCCCCGGGCAACGAGGCTATCCTGATGGAGAAGCTGGAGGAAATCTTCCGGCAGGAGGGGATTCCCTATCTTCATCAGCAGACCGCACCCGGACGGGGAAATTTGCTTGCCTGGCTGCGCTCGCAGGGGAAACCCCAACTGCCGGCGCTGGTCTTGCTGAGTCACATGGATGTGGTGGCTGCCCAGGCAGAACAGTGGCAGTTCCCGCCCTTTGCGGCTCAGGAGGATCAGGGCTACATCTATGGAAGAGGCACCGTGGACACCAAGCAGCTGACGGTGATGGAGCTGGAGGCATTCCTGAATCTGAAAGGCAAGCCCCTTTGCCGGGATGTGTATTTCCTGGCAACCAGCGACGAAGAAAGCGGAAGTACCTACGGTCTGAAATGGTTCTTGGAGCATATGATCACCGTGGATGAAAAAACCTGCACCGGGGAGCAGCTGCTTCAAAACAGCGACGTGATCAGCGAAGGCGGCGGATTTCCGATTTTGGCCAATGGAAAAGAACTGTACTTATGCGAAACCGGTCAGAAAGGCTGCGGCAGCGTGACCTTCACCGTGAAGGCCCGCAAGGCCAAGGGGCCTTTCTTTGGCAGCGGCGACGGCATGGCCCGGGCCATGGCATTGGCGCAGGACATCGGCAGCCGGAAGCTGGAGGGGCGGGAACTGGAAACCGTGGCCTGCTTCCGGGAGGCGCTGGCGGGGAGCACCCTTTCTCCCATGATGGAGAAGATTTTGCAGGCCATGCAGGGCAATACCCTGACGGTGACCCTGGTTTCCGGCAAATCCGTCAATGAAGTGTGTGTGACCTGTGATGTGCGGCTTCTGCCCGGATTCGGAAGGGAATATCTGACCGGCATCCTGGAGGATCTGGCCCGGAAGTGGGACTGCACCTATGAAATTACATCTCTGGGACAGGGGTATGAAAGCAGCCCCCAGGGGGACTTCCTGAAAATTCTGGAGCAGGCCACCCTGGAACAGCGGGGAAAAACCCGACAGGAGGCCCAGGTGGTGCCCTTTGTTTCCATGGGTTCCAGCGATGGTCACCTTTTGGTGGACTGCGGCGCCCATGTCTATGGCTACAGTCCGGTGCTGCCCAAGGACATGACCTTTGATACGGCGGTATCCATGGTACATGGGGTGAACGAACGGATACACAGGGATTCGGTGCTGTTTGGCTGCCGGGTTCTGACACAGGCTGTGGAAAAAGCAGCCAAGAAGGAGGCATAATCGATGATTAACAGAAATGAAGTTGCCAAGGAAAAAATGGCGCGGGCTGCGGAGCTTCTGCAGCAGAATCATGTGGATATGTGGGCCATTTACACCCGGCTGAAAAACGACACGGCCCTGGAACTGCTGTTCAACACCAGCACCCAGAATGAAGTGCTGTTCCTTCTGACGAAAGAGGGAGACCGGATTGCCATTGCCTGCCCCGAGGATGCTGCCCAATACCGGGAGTCCGGCATGTACACCCAGGTCATTGAGGCCCAGGGAGCGGAGTTCATGGAAGCTTTCAGCAAGTGCTTCCGGGAGCATAACGTGAAATCCCTGGCGCTGAACGAATCCATCCATGATACCCGCTGCGACGGTCTGTCCATGGGCCTTTACAAAAAACTGGAAAAGGCCATCGGCGCGGATGTGATGGCCAAGGTCAAGTGCAGCAGCTATGAAATGCTGGAAGAGCTGCGGGCAGTCAAGACCCCCAGCGAAATCGAGATCATGAAGGAAGCCAGCCGGATCACCACCGACATCTACGACGCCCTGTTCCGCAGAATCCATGTGGGCCTGAGCGAAATCGGCGTGGCCAAGATCATGATGGAAGAGTGCGAGAAGCGGGGCGTGACCACCGCCTTCGGCAATCCTCCCGAGTACCCCCTGGTTCTGAATCCCAAGGGCGGCATGTCTCACCGGGGACCCAATGACGTGAACCTGTGCGAGCCGGGAGATATGCTGGTCATTGACTTCAGCATCCGCTACAACGGCTATACCTCTGACATTGCCCGGACCATGTATTTCCTGAAGCCCGGAGAAGAGCACGCACCCCAGGAGGTCCAGGACATCGCCAACGCTGCCATCGACGCGGTGGGCAACGTGCTGGCTATGATCAAGCCGGGCCTGCACGGCTATGAAGTGGACGCGGTAGGCCGGGGCACCATTGTCTCCCACGGCTATCCCGAGTTCGGCCACTCCACCGGCCACCAGGTGGGTCTGGAAGTACACGACGGCGGCACCACCCTGGGCCCCAAGAATGGCCGCAAGTCCTCCGCCGGCGTGCTGAGAAAGAACGAGATCTACGCCATCGAGCCCACGGTGCTGCAGGACAGAAGCAAGGGCAGCGCCATCATTGAAGACGACGTACTGCTCACCGACGACGGCTGTGTGCTGATCAGCAAGCGGCAGACCGCCCTGATTGAGATTCCCTACCGCACCTGCGAGGGCTGATGGAGCGGCATATGGAGGAAAAACAGATTCAGCAGGCCTTCCAGGAGCTGATCCGGATTCCCTCGGTCACCGGTACCCCGGGAGAGGAACAGGCCTGCGCTTATCTGGAACAGCTGCTTTCCCAAATGGGAGTTGCCACCCGGCGGATCTGCCGGGTGCCGGAGCGGCCCAATCTGCTGGCGGTGATCCGGGCGGAGCATCCCCGGCTGGAGCCGGTGGTCCTGATTTCCCACATTGATGTGGTGGATGGGGACCCGGCCAAGTGGAGCCACGGGGTGTTCAGCGGAGAACTGGACCAGGGACGGATCTGGGGCAGAGGCACCCTGGATACCAAGCAGCTGACCATGATGGAGCTGTACGCCTTTTCCCACCTGGTTGGACGGGAGAAGGAGCTGACCCGGGATGTGTACTTCTTAGCCACCATTGACGAAGAGGGCGGCAGCGCCTACGGCATGGAATATGTGAAGCAGGCCTGTCCGGAACTGTTCCGCAATGCGGTGGTTTTTAATGAAGGCGGCGGCTTTCCCCTGCACATCAACGGCAAGGACTACATGATGCTCACCGTTGGAGAGAAAGCGGTGTGCAAGGTCCGCCTCTGGGCGGAAGGCACCCCGGGCCATGCCAGCGCCCCCCACGGCGATCAGGCCATGCTGAAGCTGGCCAAGGGTCTGGAGCGGATCTTCGCCCATGAAGACCGGCTGACCTGCGGCTCCCGGCAGACTTACGAGACCATGCGCTCCATTGTGGGCTCCGACGTGTGGGACAACCCGGTGGGGGCGGATATTTTCGGCTACGCCGGCCAGAACAGCATCGGCATGCGCAACTACCGCATCGGTCAGCGCAGCAACGTGATTCCCGGTGTGGCGGAAACCGTGCTGGAATTCAAGGTGCTGCCGGAGACGAAGGTGTCGGAGATCACGGATTTCCTGGACCGGGAGCTGGCAGGGCTGGAAGTGGCATATCAGGTTCTGAGTTACGAGCCGGGCTTTGAAAGCCGGCTGGACAATTCCCGGCTTCAGGAGCTGGTCAGCCAGCTGAACGAAGCCTGCACCGCCAATGGCTTTTCCGGGCAGGTGCTGCCCATGCTGGCCCTGGGACGGACCGACGGCCGGTTCTTCGGCATGGAGGGAAGTATGGTGTACGGCTGTTCCCCCCTGCTGATGGGGGATTCCTTTGACGTGGTGCTTCCCAAGGTACACGGAAACAACGAAAGCATTCTGCAGGCATCGTTCTTGTTTGGCTGCCGGGTGCTGGATGCAATCATCGGCAGAAACTGCCTGACAGGAGGAGAACAATGAAAGACTATAGCTATCATAAAAAAGTCATCGCGGACGTGATTGAGAAGCTGCGGGAGCAGGACATTGATCTGTACCTGATTATTACGGCGGAGGGGTGCGATCCCATGACCGAGTTCATTCCCGGCGTGGACACCGTGGGCGCCAGCGCTTACCTGTTTGCCAAGGACGGCACCAAGTGGGCCACCGCTTCCAACATCGACGCCCAGGACGTGGAGGAGTCGGAGCTGTTTGACAAGGTAGTCCGCTACCAGGATTACGACCAGACTCTGGCCCAGATGGTGCTGGAGCTGAAGCCGAAGAAGATCGCCCTGGACTATTCCGAGGACAATGCCTTCTGCGACGGCCTGACCATGGGGAAATACGAGAAATTTGTGACTTCTTTGGGAGGATACACCTTTGAGGCTTGCAGCGCGGATCAGTTTATTCCTGCTGTTCAGGCGATGAATCAGAAATAAGGAGACCCCGGTATGCGTAGATACATTCGAAAGCGGTTGCTGCAGGTCATTCCCGTGGTATTCGGCATTACCATCCTGACCTTCTTCATCATGAAGCTGGCCCCCGGCGGCCCCCTGACCGGTATGATCAGCCCCCGTGTTTCTGCCGAATCCCTTCAGCGGGCCATGGAGGCCATGGGACTGAACGAGCCCATTATCGTGCAGTACTGGAACTGGCTGAAAGAGCTGCTTCAGGGTAACTTCGGCTACAGCACCTACAACAACCAGCCGGTACTGGCCCAGATTCTGGAGCGGCTGCCGGCAACCCTGCTGCTGACGGTGACGGCCTTTTTGTTCAGCTTTGTCATCGGCATCCCCCTGGGTGTGTATTCCGCCACCCACAAGTACTCCAAGGGAGACTACGGCCTGACGGTGTTCTCTTTCATTGGCATCTCCCTGCCCAGCTTCTTCTTCGGCATGGGCCTGATCTACATCTTCGCCCTGCGGCTGGGCTGGCTGCCCACCTCCGGCTTCGGCTCCAGCACCTTCCAGGGCGAGGGTCTGGCGCTGGTGCTGCACAAGCTGAAATACCTGATTATGCCTGCTATGGTGATGTCGCTGAGCAACATCGCCACGGTGATGCGCTTCGCCCGGTCCAGCATGATTGAAACACTGAACCAGGACTACATCCGCACTGCCCGGGCCAAGGGTTTGTCTGAAAAAGTGGTGATCTATCGCCACGCCCTGAAAAACTCCATGATTCCGGTCATTACCATTTTCGGTCAGTCCATTCCCAGCCTGTTCGGCGGCGCCTACATCACCGAAAAGGTGTTTGCCTGGCCGGGTATGGGCCTGCTGGGTGTGGAGGCCATTGCCAACCGGGATTATCAGATTCTCATGGGACTGACGCTGTTCACCGCCATTCTGGTGATGCTGGGAAATCTCCTGGCGGACATTATGTATTCTCTGGTGGACCCCAGAATCCGTTATTAAGGAGCAGGTATGGAAAGAAAGACAAAATTCAAACAGTTCCGGAACCCCCTCCACTCTGACGGCTGGAAGCGCTTCCGGAAGAACAAGCTGGCTCTGGTGGGCCTGGCGGTGATTGTGATTATGGTGGCCATGGCCATCCTGGCGCCGGTGATCGCCCAGAATGATCCCTATGTCAGTCTGAAGGACGACACCGGAAAGATTATGAAGAACATGTCCCCTCAGGAAAGCGGTACCATTTTGGGCACCGACAGCCTGGGCCGGGATGAGTTCAGCCGACTGGTATACGCCGCCCAGGTGTCCATGAGTGTGGGCCTGGTGGCGGTGAGTATTTCCACCATCATCGGAATCCTGCTGGGCTCCGTGTCCGGTTATTTCGGCGGTGTGTGGGATCTGGTGATTATGCGCTGCGTGGATGTGGTGAACTGCTTCCCGGTAATGTTCCTGATTATTATTGTTGCCACAATCTTGAAACCCAGCATTTATAATGTTATGATAATTATCGGTCTGTGTAACTGGACAGGCACGGCCAGACTGGTCCGGGGCGAAATCCTCCGGGTCCGGGAAATGGAGTATGTCCAGGCTGCGGTTTCTCTGGGCGCCACGGACTGGCGCATCATCACCTCTCATGTGATTCCCAACGTGATGGCCCCCATCATCGTGGAAGCCACCATGCAGATGGCCCGGGCCATCCTGACCGAGGCTTCCCTGAGCTACCTGGGCTGCGGCGTACGGCTGCCCACGGCCAGCTGGGGCAACATGCTGAACGAAGCCAACAATCTGGCCACGCTGACCATGCGCCCCTGGCAGTGGCTGCCTGCGGGTCTGTGCATCTTCATGGCGGTGCTGAGCATTAACTTCATCGGCGACGGTCTGCGGGACGCCATGGATGCCAAGCAGAAGAAATGAGAGGGTTGCGATATGGATAAACGAGAAACTTATTCCAAACGGCTGCAGGGCGTGCGCCGGTATATGCGCGAGCACAACCTGGACGGCGCCATGTTTACCTCCATGGAGAACATCCGCTACTACTGCGGCTTTACCGGCAGCCTGGGCTATCTGATGGTTTCCGGGGATAAAGTTGCCCTGGTGACGGACAAACGCTATACCACCCAGGCCCAGATGCAGACCGTGGATGTGGATGTGATCGAATGCGCCGCCAACCGGCTCCAGCTGGTGGCGGACACGGTTCACAGCCTGGGCATCACCAGAATGGTCATGGAATCCTGCATGACTCTGGAAGAGTACTTCCCCCTGAAGGAAAAGCTGGGAAAGGTAGAGCTGACCTTCGAGCAGGAGTATTTCCTGGAGGAGAGAATGGTCAAGGATGAGCAGGAGATCGCCTGCACCCGTCAGGCCATTGCCTGCGCCGAGGCAGGCTTCGACAAGCTGCTGCCCCGGCTGAAAATCGGCATGACCGAGAAGGATCTGGCGGACGAACTGCATTACCTGGTCTCCAAGGAAGGGGCGGAGGCCCTGAGCTTCGGCACCATCGTGGGCTCCGGCTGGCGGGGCGCCTTGGCCCATGCCTTCCCCACTGACAAGGTCATTGAAAACGGCGACATGGTGGTGGTGGACTTCGGCGTGGCCAAAAACGGCTACTGCTCCGACATGACCCGGACCCTGCTGTTCGGTGATGTCAGCCCGGAGCATATGCGGATTTTCAACCTGGTTCAGGAGTCCCAGGACAAGGCCATTGCGGCCATTGGACCCGGTGTGCTGGCCCGGGAGGTGGAAGACGCCCATCGGGCGGTGTTCCTCCGGGAGAATCTGGACGATTATGCTCTGCGGGGACTGGGCCACGGCATCGGCCTGCAGATTCATGAGTGCCCCAGAATCGTCATCGGAAATCCTACCGTGCTGAAACCCGGCATGATCTTCACCGTGGAACCCGGCCTGTATTTCCCGGGAGACTGCGGCGTGCGGACGGAAGACGATGTTCTGGTGACCGAAACCGGCGTGGAAAATCTGTCCTCTACGCCCCACGAAATCCACGTCGGATAAAGGAGAGACCCCATGAGTTTGTTGGAAGTAAAAGACCTGAAAACCTACTTTTATACCGACGCCGGCGTGGGCAAAGCGGTTGACGGCGTCAGCTTTTCCCTGGACAAGGGAAAGGTGCTGGGCATCGTGGGCGAGTCCGGCTGCGGAAAAAGTGTGACCAGCCTGTCCATTATGCGCCTGGTTGACCCCACCACCGGCCGGTACGAGGGCGGTCAGATCCTGTTCAACGGACAGGATCTGCTGAAGCTGCCGGAAAAGGAAATGCAGAAGATCCGGGGAAATCGGATTTCCATGATTTTCCAGGAACCCATGACCTCATTGAATCCGGTGTTCACCATCGGCTATCAGATTGAAGAGTCGCTGATGCTGCACAAGGGGATGAATGCCAAGCAGGCCCGGGAAAGAGCCATCGAGCTTCTGGAACTGGTTGGCATTCCCGAGGCGGGCAAGCGGGTGGACGAGTACCCCCACCAGCTCTCCGGCGGTATGCGCCAGCGGGTGATGATCGCCATGGCCCTGGCCGGCGATCCGGAGCTGCTGATTGCGGACGAGCCCACCACCGCCCTGGACGTGACCATCCAGGCCCAGATTCTGGATCTGCTGCGCTCTCTGCAGAAGAAGCTGGACATGTCCATCATTATCATCACCCACGACCTGGGCGTCATCGCGGAGATGGCCGATGAGGTGGTGGTGATGTATGCCGGCGATATTGTGGAGAAGGCCAAAACCAAAGAGCTGTTCGACGACCCCAAGCATCCCTACACCATCGGCCTGATGGACTCCATTCCCGATGTGGAGGAGAATCTGGACCGGCTGCGGACGCTGGACGGCCTGGTGCCCAGCCTGTACGATATGCCGGAGGGTTGCCGGTTCGCACCCCGGTGCAAATTCGCCTGTCCGGAGTGCGAAAAAACACGAATCCACCTGACCGAACTGGAAAACGGCCGGCAGGTCAGATGCCGGAGGTATGAAAAATGAGTGAAATCCTGCTCCATGTGGAAAATCTGAAGAAGTATTTTCCCACCAATGAAAAGGACAAGTTCGTCAAGGCCGTGGACAACGTCTCCTTTGACATCTACAAGGGAGAGACCCTGGGCGTGGTTGGAGAATCCGGCTGCGGCAAGTCCACCACCGGACGGCTGGTGCTGAACCTGATCACCCCCACGGAGGGCGTGGTGGAATTCAAGGGACAGGATCTGACCAAGCTGAGCCGCCGGCAGATGCGGAGCATGCGCCGGCAGATGCAGATCATTTTCCAGGACCCCTACGCATCCCTGGATCCCCGGAAGACGGTGATGCAGATCCTGGCGGAGCCCTTCCAGATTCACAACCCGGAGATGAGCCGGGAGGAGATCCAGCAGAAGGTGGCGGATCTGGTGAAATGTGTCGGCCTGCGTCCGGAACACGTCTACCGCTACCCCCACGAGTTCTCCGGCGGTCAGCGGCAGCGGGTGGGTATTGCCCGGGCCATTGCCCTGAATCCGGAGTTCGTGGTCTGCGACGAACCGGTGTCCGCCCTGGACGTTTCCATCCAGGCTCAGGTGATCAATCTGATGCAGGACATCAAGAAGGAATTCAACCTGACCTATATGTTCATTTCCCACGACCTGCGGATCATCAAGCATTTCTGCGACCGGGTCATGGTCATGTACCTGGGCAATGTGGTGGAAATCGGCACCAAGGAAGCGGTATATGAAAAGCGCCGCCATCCTTATACCCAGGCCCTGCTGTCGGCCATTCCCAACGTGAAGGCCAAGGGGCCTCAGGAACGGATTCTGCTCACCGGCGACATTCCCAGCCCGGTGAATCCCCCGTCCGGCTGCCCCTTCCACCCCCGGTGCCGCTACTGTACCGAGCGGTGCAAAACCGAAAAGCCCCAGCTGCGCACGATGGCAGACGGAACTCAGGTGGCCTGCCATCTGGATATGGAATAACGCAACGAAAGAAGTCATTAGGAGGAAAACGAAATGAAGAAAGTATCTACCACCCAGGCCCCTGCGGCCATCGGCCCCTACTCTCAGGGCATGGTATTCGGAAATCTGGTGTTTACATCCGGCCAGATTCCCGCTGATCCCGCCACCGGCGCCATTGTGGGTACCGCCATTGCCGAGCAGGCGGAGCAGTCCTGCAAGAACGTGGCGGCCGTGCTGGCTGCTGCCGGTTCTTCCCTGGACAAGGTTATCAAGACCACCTGCTTCCTGGCGGACATGGGGGATTTCCCGGTGTTCAACGGTGTGTATGAGAAATACTTCGTAGGATTCCCCGCCAGATCCTGTGTGGCGGTCAAGAGCCTTCCCAAGGGCGTACTGTGTGAAGTGGAAGCCGTTGCCTTTGTGGAGGACAAGTAACATGGCTTTGTTTGACGACGCCAATGTAAAGCTGGACGTTCTGAAAAAGCGGGCATTCAACTATCGCTGGGCCGAGGTGGGGGAGGGAGTCATTCCCCTCACCGCTGCGGACCCGGATTACCCGGTGGCCCCGGAAATCCGGCAGGCCATGATGGACTACATCCAGGATGGCTATTTTTCCTACACCCCCAAGCTGGGCTTCCCGGAGTTCCGGCAGAGCATTGCCCGGGCGCTGAAGCGGCGCAAGGGAGAGGACATCGATCCGGAGCTGGTGCTGCCCATTGACAGCGCGGCCCGGGGTATGTATGTGATTGCCGATGTGGTGCTGCAGCCCGGGGATGAGATGATTGTATTTGATCCGGTGGACTACCTGTTCCGGGAGTCCTGCCTGGCGGCAGGGGGGAAGGTTGTTCTGTTCCCCGCCAAGCTGAAGGACGGTCACATTGACCTTTCCCAGCTGGAGTCCTGCATCACTCCCAAGACCCGGATGATCGGCCTGTGCAACCCCCACAACCCCTACGGTGTGCTGTACCGGCCGGAAGATCTGGAGCATATCATGGCTCTGTGCGAAAAGTACGACCTGTACATCATGAACGATGAGATCTGGTCGGACATCATCTTCCCGGAGAACAAATTCCTGAGCATCTACTCCCTGGGCAATGAGCGGTGCCGGCGGGTCATGTCCGTGTTTGGTTTCTCCAAGAGCTTCGGCATCGCCGGACTGCGGGCAGGCTGCGTGTATACCACCGATGAAAAATTGTTCCAGGCCATTGTGGACAAGTCCGCAGTGATGACAACCGCCGGAGGCATTGCCTCTATTTGCCAGGTGGCGGCCATGACTTGCCTGGACAAGTGCTATTACTGGGTGGACGCTTTCCTGGAGCACCTGACCAAAAACCGGGACTATGCCGTGGAGCGGCTGAATCAGATGCCTGGACTGGTAGCCTACAAGCCCCAGGCCACCTACCTGCTGTATGTGGACGTTTCCTCCTTCGGCATGACTTCCGTGGAATTTACGGATTATATGCAGGAGCATGTGAAGCTGGCCCTGGTGTCCGGCGGTGAAAAATTCTTCGGTCCTGGATCAGAGGGCTATATCCGGATCTGTATCGCCACCAGCCACGCAATCCTTGCTGAAGGCCTGGACCGGCTGGAAAAGGGGATTGCCATGCTGAGGAAGGAGAAGGGTCTTACGTGATAGAACCTCGGACACTGCACCCCAAGCTTCAGGCGGTTTTGCAGACGGCAGAGGGGCTGCAGCAGATTTTGGGCGAGCACTATGAGGTGATCGTCCACGATCTGCAGCATGTGGAAAGTTCCATTGTGGCGATTTACGGCAATGTGACCAACCGGGAGGTTGGCGGCCCTGCAACCAATCTGCTGCTGCAGCTGCTGAAGAATTACGGCGACGAAGCCCCCAACAAGATCAACTACCGCAGCACGCTGCCCGACGGCAGGGTACTGCGCAGTTCTACGCTGTTCATCCGGGATGAAAAAGACCGGATTCTGGGCAGTCTTTGCATCAACCAGGATCTGACGGATTATGTGGTGGCCTCCAAGCTTCTTCAGGGCCTGACCAACATCAGGGACGGCCAGCAGGATCAGCCGGCCCAGGAGGTCTTCTCCCGGGACATCAACGATGTGGTGGAATTCATGGTTCGCAGTGAACTGGAAGTCCTGGGCAAACCCGTGGCCTATATGCAGAAAGAGGACAAGCTGACCATTGTGGAGAACCTGGAGCAGAAGGGCATCTTTGACGTGAAAGGCGCCGTGGAGTATGTGGCGGAGCGGCTGGGCGTTACCAACTTTACGGTGTACAACTACCTGAAAACCGTGCGCTGTACCCGCCGATAACCGATACTGCCCTGATTACGCAGAAAACCGCCCCCGATCCTGTGATCGGGGGCGGAACCGTTTCCGGGGAAGAAAAATCCCTCCGGTGAAAACCGGAGGGATTCAACGTTTGGAAAATCAGGCCTTGCCGGCGCAGCCCAGAACGTCCACCAGCTTGTGGCGAACCAGTTCCTTGATGTTGGCACGGGCGGGCTTCAGGTACTCACGGGGGTCGAACTTGTCGGGATGCTCAGCGAAGAACTTCCGAATGGTGCCGGTCATGGCCAGACGCAGGTCGGAGTCAATGTTGATCTTGCACACGGCCAGCTCGGCGGCGTGACGCAGCTGATCTTCGGGCACGCCGATGGCGCCGGGCATGGCACCGCCGTAGGTGTTGACCATCTCTACGTACTCCTGGGGCACGGAGGAAGAGCCGTGCAGCACGATGGGGAAGCCGGGCAGACGCTTGATGACTTCTTCCAGAATGTCGAAGCGCAGCTGGGGCTTGGTGCCGGGCTTGAACTTGTAAGCGCCGTGGGAAGTGCCGATGGCAATGGCCAAGGAGTCACAGCCGGTCTTGGACACGAACTCCTCCACTTCCTCGGGACGGGTGTAGTGGGAGTTCTCGGCGGAAACGTTCACTTCGTCTTCCACGCCGGCCAGAGCACCCAGCTCGGCCTCCACCACAACACCATGGTCATGGGCGTATTCCACAACCTGCTTGGTGATGGCGATGTTCTCGGCGAAGGGCTTGGAGCTGGCGTCGATCATAACGGAGGTAAAGCCGCCGTCGATGCAGGACTTGCAGGTCTCAAAGCTGTCGCCGTGGTCCAGGTGCAGGGCGATGGGGATTTCGGGGCACTCGATGACAGCGGCCTCTACCAGCTTCACCAGATAGGTGTGGTTGGCGTAGGCCCGGGCGCCCTTGGACACCTGCAGAATCACAGGAGCCTTCTCCTCGCGGCAAGCCTCGGTAATGGCCTGAACAATTTCCATGTTGTTGACGTTGAAAGCGCCGATGGCGTAGCCGCCGTCGTAAGCCTTCTTGAACATCTCGGTAGTGGTTACAAGAGCCATTGGAATCAATCCTTTCTCAATCACAGGCAGCCGCCTGCGTTTTTATCGATATCATTATATCACAATATTCTGTTTTTTCAATAAAAATATTTGCCATTTCTGAATCAGCGTGTTATAATCCCAATTGCGGGCTGGAAACACCCGGATTGGCCGGGACAGCCTGTGAAAAATGTAATTTATAATCTTACTATTGGAGGTAATATATCATGTCTGAAAAGACTCTCGTTGGCTCTCTGATTATCGGTCAGTCCGGCGGCCCTTCTTCCGTCATCAACTGCTCTGCCTATGGCGTCATCAAGGCCGGCCTGGACAACCCCAACATCACCAAGGTCTACGGTGCGTTCCACGGCATCAAGGGCGTGCTGAATGACCAGCTGATGATTATGGATGAGGAAGATCCCGCCGAGCTGGAGAATATGCTCCACACCCCCTCTTCCGCCCTGGGCTCCTGCCGCTACAAGATTGCCGACCCCGATGTGGACGACACCGACTACAAGCGGATTCTGGAGATTTTCCAGAAGTACAACGTCCGTTACTTCTTCTACAACGGCGGCAATGACTCCATGGACACCTGCAACAAGATTTCCAAGTACATGAACAAGGTTGGCTATGAGTGCCGGGTCATGGGCGTGCCCAAGACCATCGACAACGACCTGGCCGGCACCGACCACTGCCCCGGCTTCGCCTCCGCCGCCAAGTACATCGCCACTTCCTTTATGGAAGTCAGCCGGGACTGCCAGGTTTACGACACCGGCATGGTTACCGTCATCGAGTGCATGGGCCGTCACGCCGGCTGGCTGACTGCTGCCGCTGCTCTGGCCAATGTGAAGGGCGACGGCCCTGATCTGGTGTACCTGCCTGAGGTGGACTTCAGCATGGATCAGTTCATCGCCGATGTGAAGCGGGTCTACGCCGAGAAGAAGAACTGCCTGGTGGCGGTTTCCGAGGGCATCCACTATGCCGACGGCACCTTTGTGTCCGAGGCCAAGACCTCCGGTACCGACGGCTTCGGCCATGCTCAGCTGGGCGGCCTGGCGGCTCGTCTGACGGAGATCATCAAGGCCGAGCTGGGCGGCGTGAAGGTCCGTCCCATTGAGCTGAGCCTGCTGCAGCGCTGTGCTGCCCACTGCGCCTCCGGCACTGACATTGCCGAATCCTTCATGTCCGGCAAGGTGGCGGTGGAGTCCGCCGTGTCCGGTGTCACGGACAAAATGGTGGGCTTCAAGTGCACCCGCGGCCCCGAGGGCTACAAGTGCGAGCCGGAGCTGTTTGACCTGAGCCTGGTGGCCAACACCGAAAAGAAGGTGCCCCGTGAGTGGATCAACGAGGCCGGCAACGGCGTCAACCAGGGCTTCATCGACTACTGCCTGCCCCTGATTCAGGGTGAGACCGGCATGGTCAAGGAAGACGGCCTGCCCCGGTTTGTCCACCTGAAGCGTGTCTTTGCCAAGTAAGCCACTGTGAATCCCCAGCGCCTGCCCTTTCCGGGCAGGCGCTTTTGCTGTGTTTTATCCAAAAACGTCCGCCGGATATGGGCGGATGTTTTTGGTATAAAAGCATTTTTTCACTCCACCTGGTTGACAACCGGCTTTTTCAGAATTATACTATACCTCATCCTATATAATATTCTGTTTTCTGCGGGAGGAAATGCCAAAATGGTGATCAAATGGGATGTAACCATTCCCAAGCTGTCTGGGGATAAGACCCGGAGAACCTTTATTTACCTGCCCGAGTCATATGAACAGGACCCGGAACGCCGGTATCCGGTTCTGTATATGTTTGACGGACACAATGTTTTCTTTGACGAGGACGCCACCTTCGGCAAGTCCTGGGGGATGAACCGGTATCTGGAGGAAACCGGCAAACAGATGATCGTGGTGGGCGTGGAGTGCAACCATGAAGGCAACCGCCGCCTGGTGGAGTATGCGCCCATGACCTATACCAACTCGGAGCACGGCACCATCAAGGGCAAGGGAAGCGTGATGATGAACTGGATGGTCAAGGAGCTCAAGCCCGCCATCGATGAAAATTTCCGTACCCTGCCGGACCGGAAGAACACCATTCTGGCCGGTTCCTCCATGGGCGGACTGATGGCATTGTACGGGGTGTGCGCCTATAATCATGTGTTCCAGCGGGCGGCCTGCCTGTCTCCCAGCCTGTGGGTTTCCCCGGGAAAGGTGCTGGAAATGGTGGCCCGGGCTCACATCCGGCGGGACACCACGGTGTATATGGACTACGGTGAGCTGGAAATGTTCAGCCATGCGGCAACCCAGGAGGCCATGATTTCCACGGCACACCTGCTTCTGACCAAGCGGGTGAATCTGGCCTTCCGGATTGTCCCCGGCGGAACCCATTCCGAGGCGTCCTGGGAGCAGCAGGTTCCCATTTTCATGGACTGCCTGAATCTGTAAATCAACCAAATTTTAGGAGAGATAGAATGGAAATTCGGTATGAAAAACACTGGAGCGGCAACCTGAACCGGGAAATGGAGTTCAAAGTCTACGGCCACGGCGGTAAGCCTGTGATGTTCATTCCCTGCCAGGCGGGCCGTTTCTGGGACTTTGAAGACTTTCACATGATCGACTACTGGGCCAAGTGGATTGAGGAGGGCCGGTGCATGGTCTTCTCCGTGGATACCATTGACAACGAGGCCTGGGCCGCCAAGGGTGCGGACAACCGGTGGCGGATTGAAAACCATGAAAGATGGTACAATTATATTGTCAACGAAATGGTGCCCACCATCAAGCACCTGGCCGGGCTGGCCAACGGCTATGACCAGGGAATCATGACCTTCGGCTGCTCCATGGGCGCCATGCACGCGGCGAATCTGTACTACCGGCGGCCGGACCTGTTCGACAGATGCTTTGCCATCTCCGGGCTGTATGACAACAAGGAGTTTTTCGGAGACTACTGCGATGATCTGGTCTACAACAACTGCCCCTGCCTGTACTTGCAGAATCTGCCTGACGATCACTATTATAAGGATCTGTACAACAGCCAGAAGAGCCTGATTGTCTGCGGTCAGGGTGCCTGGGAGGAACCTCTGCTGGAATCCACCCGGTGGCTGGATACGGTGTGCTGCCAGAAGGGCATCCACACCCGGTTTGAATACTGGGGCTATGACGTGAACCACGACTGGCCCTGGTGGTACAAAATGGTGGAAACTTACGTTCCCTGGCTGCTGGAGTGAGCGGTGACCGGGGACTGGAAAAAGAGAGAACAAAGGAGCAAGGCGGACATGAAAAATTTCGTATTTATTTCCCCCAATTTTCCTATGACCTACTGGAAGTTCTGCCGGGAACTGAAGAACAACGGCATGCGGGTGCTGGGCATCGGCGACTGCCCTTATGACGGGCTGCTTCAGGAACTGAAGGACTCCCTGCACGAATATTATAAGGTGAGCAGTCTGGAAAACAACGACGAGGTGTTCAAGGCGGTGGCCTTCTTCACCTTCAAGTACGGCAAAATCGACTGGCTGGAATCCAACAACGAGTACTGGCTCATGCGGGATGCCTGGCTGCGGACGGAATTCAACATCACCACCGGACCCAAGCTGGATGAGATGGACAAAATCAAGTTCAAGTCTGTGATGAAGCAGTACTACGCCAAGGCCGGACTGCCTACTGCCCGTTACCACCTGGTGGAAGGGCTGGCGGACGCTCTGGAATTTGCTCACACCGTGGGCTATCCGGTGGTGGTGAAGCCGGACAACGGTGTGGGTGCAAACAACACCTACAAGCTCACCCGGGACGAGGATGTGCAGTGGTTTATCGACACCAAGGACGATGCGGTGTACATCATGGAGGAGTACGTCAACGGCTATGTGCAGACCTTTGACGGTATTGTGGACTCCCATGGTAAGATGCTGTTTGAGTCCGGCAATGTAACCCCCCACTCCCTGATGGACATTGTGAACACCTCCGGTGACTCGGTGTACTATCTGGTGAAGGAACTGCCGGAGAAGATCCGGGATGCGGGACTGCGGACGGTGGAGGCCTTCGGCGTGAAGAGCCGGTTCATCCACCTGGAATTCTTTGTGCTGAACGAGGATCAGGAGGGCCTGGGCAAGAAGGGCGACGTGCTGGGCCTGGAGGTCAATATGCGCCCCGCCGGCGGCTACACTCCCGAGATGTACAACTACTCCCAGGAGACGGACGTGTATAAGATCTGGGCGGACATGGTGGCGTTTGACTGCGACACCAAAGGCACCGGAAACCATCACTACTGCGCCTTCTATGGCCGGCGGGACGGCCGAGCCTATAGGCTGGACGACTATGAAGTGATGATGAAGTACGGTAAGCACATGGTGATGTGGGGCCGGATTCCCGACGCTCTGGCCGGAGCCATGGCCAACCAGATGTATGTGGCCAACTTCGACACCGAGGAAGAGATGAATGCCTTCTATGCCGATCTGGCGGCTACCTTTGACTAAAAGAGGAAATTCCCGGAGCTTTGGCTCCGGGAATTTTTTATGGAAGAAAGGCGATCCCCTCGTGGCGCAGAAGCCACATTTTCTTGTCCAGACCTCCGGCGTAGCCGGTGAGCTGCCCCCGGCTGCCCAGGACCCGGTGGCAGGGGATCAGGATGCTGATGGGGTTGCGGCCCACCGCTCCGCCCACCGCCTGGGCGGACATTCGATTCCGGCCCAGAGCGTGAGCTGCCTGCCGGGCAAGTTGCCCATAGGTCCGGCTCTCCCCGTAGGGAATTTCCAGCAGCAGCTCCCAGATCAGGCGCTGAAACGGGGTGCCCTGGGGCGCCAGCGGAAAGTCTATGGGGGCGGGCTTCCCGGCGAAATACTCGTCCAGCCATTGGGCGGCCTGCAGCAGCGTGGGGTGGGGACTGCCGCCTCCCTGGGGCGGGCGGTTCATCCAGATGCCGGTGAGGCCCGTTTCGTCACAGGTCAGCAGAAGATGCCCCACCGGGCTTTCGTAGTCCAGATACAGGTCCATGATGTCCTCCTTTTGGTGTTTTTGTCCATTATAGCGGGAATCAGATGGAAAGTCTATGGCGAAAACACAGCTTGATTTTCCGGGAATCCCTGATATAATAGGGCGAAGTGCGTAAAAAATAAGGAGATTTTTCCAATTATGAGACAGGAAATTCTGGGACGGCAGTTTGATGAGGAACGGGCGCTGTACCATTTGCAGAATACGGATGTGGTGGATTGCCGGTTTGCAGGCCCCGCAGACGGGGAATCGGTGCTGAAGGAGGCCCGGGATATCCGGGTGGAAAACTGCGATTTTTCCCTGCGGTATCCGCTGTGGCATGTGGAGGGTTTCCGGCTCCACGACTCCCGGATGGACGAGCTGACCCGGGCGGCCATCTGGTATTGCCGGGACGGTGTAATCACCGACAGCGACCTGATGGGCATCAAGGCGGTTCGGGAGTGCGAAAATATCAAGCTCAGCAACTGCAGCATTGACTCGGAGGAATTTGGCTGGAAGAGTCGGGGAATCACCCTGACGGACAGTAAAATCAACGCCCAGTATCTGTTCTTCGACAGCCGGGACGTGACCCTGGACCGGGTGCAGATGCAGGGAAAGTATTCCTTCCAGTATATGGAGAACCTGACCATCCGCAATTCCGTGCTGGACACCAAGGACGCTTTTTGGCACAGCAGAAATGTAACGGTGGAAAACAGCGTGGTGAAAGGAGAATACCTGGGCTGGTTCTCCGACGGCCTGACCCTGGTGAACTGCAAGATCCAGGGCACCCAGCCCCTGTGCTACTGTAAGAACCTCCGGCTGGTGGACTGCACCATGGTGGACACCGATCTGGCTTTCGAGTATTCTGATGTGGAGGCTGCCATCCACGGCCACATCGACTCGGTGAAAAATCCCCGCTCCGGCGAGATTGTGGCGGACAGCGTGGGAGAAGTGATTCTGGGTGACGCGGTGATGGAATGCACCGGAAAGGTCACCATCCGCTGAAATGCAAAAATTCCCGAAGCGAAAGCTCCGGGAATTTTTTGTTACAGATAATCCTTGGAATTGTCTTCCCAGGGCTCCCGGGCAGAGGAAGAATCCTGCGGCGCGGAATCCTGAGGTGCGGAATACTGTGTGTACTGCGGGGGAATGGCGGCAGGCTCCTGCTTCCGGGGGGGCATCCCGCCGTCCTTGTTCCGGTTGAAGAACAGGAAGAAGGGCCGGGTAACGTCGTCGATGAGGATGCTCAGCACCAGATACAGCACGCAGTTGCTGGGGTCCAGGGACTTGTACACATCGTAGAGGGCCATGTAGTACAAAATGGTGTAGGCAATGCCGATGCCCGCCATGGGCAGACACAGACCCAGCATGCTCAGCAGCGGTCCCATAATCAGATCCAGCAGGTATTCCTCGCTGACTCCCTGCATGGCAGCAAGCACCAGTTGGGTCAGAAGCGAGATTGCCAGAATGATCACGGCAATGCCCAGCACAAAGCTGAGAATTCCCAGCACCAGAAGGGATTTCCGCTTGGAGCGGTTGCGGCCACGGACCACATATTGATACTGGTCGGACAGAGAGCCCAGCAGCCACACATCCACCACGGGAATCCAGGCCAGCCAGGGCTTGTTCAATCCCCGGCGCTTGGCAATGGTGTAGATGGCCAGGGCAGTCAGCACATAGCTGAGAAGACTGATGACCAGGGAAGGAACCAGGGAGATGAGGCTGCTCAGCAGCGTCACCATCACTTCACCGTCATATGCATAAGCCATAGGATTACCTCCCAATTCTCTTTTGAGATAGAATATCACAAACCCCGGGGAAAAGCAATCCTTTTCCCCGGGGTTTTCTGAATCTTAGGAATTACTGCATCAGCTTGCACACCAGTTCGGTGTAGGCGAAGGGATCCTCCAGGGGCAGCTCCGCCATGAGCTGGGCCTGATACATCAGAAGCTGGGCGTAGTCCTTGGCCTTCAGGGGATCTTCCGTCATGGCCTTCTGCATTGCCTGAACGGCGGGATGGTCGGCGTTCAGTTCCAGAATCCGGCCCACCGGGAAGGCAAACTCCGGATTCACCCGTTTCATATACTTCTCCATCTCGAAGCTCATGCCGGTGTCAGGCACCATGCAGGCGGGGGCGGAGCCCAGGTCGGCGGACAGCCGGACTTCCTTCACCTGCTCGCCCAGGGAGTCCTTGACGAAGGTGAGCATTCCCTTCATCTGCTCCGCCTTTTCCTCGGCCTGCTTCTTTTCCTCCTCGGTCTGCAAGCCCAGATCTTCGCTGGAGGCATTGCAGAACTTCTTCTCCTGATAGGTCATCAGGGTCTGGGGGATGAACTCGTCCACATCCTCGGTGAACAGCAGCACGTCATAGCCCTTCTTGCTCAGGGTTTCCACCTGGGGCAGCTTGGCCAGACGGTCCTTGTTCTCGCCGGGAACGAAGTAGATCTTCTCCTGACCCTCGGCCATGGCATCCACATATTCCTTCAGGGAGATCAGCTTGCCCTGCTTGTGGGAGTAGAACAGCAGCAGATCCTGGCAGGCATCCTTGTGGGCGCCGTAGTCGGACACGGTGCCGTACTTCAGCTGACGGCCAAAGGCGGCGTAGAACTTTTCGTAGTTTTCCCGGTCGCTTTCCAGCATGGACTTCAGCTCGGACTTGATCTTCTTTTCAATGTTCCGGGCGATGATGGTCAGCTGACGGTTGTGCTGGAGCATTTCACGGCTGATGTTCAGGCTCAGATCCTGGCTGTCCACTACGCCCCGGACGAAGCGGAAGTGCTCCGGCAGCAGGTCTTCGCAGTTTTCCATAATCATCACGCCGGCGCTGTACAGCTGCAGGCCCCGCTTAAAGTCCTTGGTGTAGAAGTCATAGGGGGCCTTGCCGGGGATATACAGCAGAGCCTTGAAGGACACGGTGCCCTCGGCGCTGGAGTGGATCACCCGCAGGGGCTTGGTGTAGTCGAAGAACTTGTCCCGGTAGAAGCTTTCGTATTCTTCTTCGGACACGTCCTTCTTGGCCCGCTGCCAGATGGGCACCATGGAGTTCAGGGTTTCCATCTCGGTGTAGGATTCATACTCCGGGGCCTTGTCTTCCTCGCCTTCGGCCTTCTCCACAGGACGGGACTTGGTGACCTCCATGCGGATGGGGTAGCGGATATAGTCGGAGTACTTGCGCACCAGGGAGCGGATTTCGTACTCGTCCAGGTATTCGGAGTACTTGTCCTCCTCGGTGTCGGCCTTCAGGGTCATGATGATGTCGGTACCGGGGGCATCCTTCTGGGTTTCCTCGATGGTATAGCCGTCGGCACCGTCGGAAACCCACTTCCAGGCGGTATCTTCGCCGTACTTCTTGGAAATTACGGTGACGGAAGAGGCCACCATGAAGGCGGAGTAGAAGCCTACGCCGAACTGGCCGATGATGTCAATGTCGTCCTTCTTCTCCATGGCCTGCTTGAAGCTCAGGGAGCCGGACTTGGCAATGGTACCCAGGTTCTCTTCCATCTCTTCCCTGGACATACCGATGCCGTTGTCAGAGACGGTCAGGGTCCGGTTCTCCGGGTCCCGGGTGATGGTAATGGCGAACTCATCCCGGTTGATGCCCACCTTGTCATCGGTGAGGGCGGTGTAGGCCAGCTTGTCGATGGCATCGGAGGCATTGGAGATGATTTCCCGGAGGAAGATCTCCCGGTGGGTATAGATGGAGTTGATCATCAGGTCCAGCAGACGCTGGGACTCGGCTTTGAATTGCTGCTTTTCCATAGTAAAACGTCACGTCCTTATTTGCAGATTGAATTGAGTTGCTGTAATGTTAGCACTCTATGCGTCTGAGTGCTAACATTATAGCGCATCCTGGGAAAAAAGCAAGGACTTTGGAAAAAAGTTCTTTCTTTATTCATAATTTTGTGATAGCATTACACTGTATTAATATGCGTTCAGGGGAGATTTGCCCCGAAGGGACACTTTTTAGAATTAAGGAGCATTTGGATGATTACAGTCAGCAATCTTGGTATGCAGTTCGGCGGACAGTGGCTGTTCCAGCATGTGGATCTGCAGTTCCTGCCCGGCAACTGCTATGGCATTATCGGCGCCAACGGCGCTGGAAAGTCCACCTTCCTGCGGATTCTCACCGGGGAACTGGACTCCACCACCGGCAGCATCTCCATCGAAGCGGACAAGCGGGTGTCGGTGCTGAAGCAGAACCAGAATGCCTACGATGATTACACCATTCTGGACACGGTGATTATGGGCAACCAGCACCTGTACGAAGTGATGAAGGAGAAGGACACCATCTACGAAAAGCCGGACTTCACCGACGAGGACGGCCTGCGGGCGGCGGACTTGGAAGCGGAGTTCGCCGAGCTGGGTGGCTGGGAAGCGGAATCCGACGCCTCCCGTCTGCTCCAAGGCCTGGGCATCGGCACGGAGCTGCACTATGATCTGATGGGCTCCACCGACCCCCGGCTGAAGGTGAAGGTGCTGCTGGCTCAGGCGCTGTTCGGCAATCCGGACATCGTCATGCTGGACGAGCCCACCAACAACCTGGACATCGAGGCCATCAACTGGCTGGAGGACTTCCTGCTGGACTTCCCCGGCATGGTCATCGCCGTGTCCCACGACCGGCACTTCCTGAATACCGTCTGCACCCACACCGTGGATATTGACTACGGCAAGATCAAGATGTATGTGG
>DSLFC04101__coassemble_251_pt1 | contig 72885 bp, 68 predicted proteins | sample DSLFC04101__metabat2_low_PE_049 | metagenome-assembled genome bin DSLFC04101 | reverse complement strand
AAGGCGTGGACGTTTCCATCACCGGCAACTCCACCAACCCCACCCGCTTCCAGCATCCTGTGGCCGGCACCTACAAGAAGGAGTGCATCGAGCAGGGCAAGAAGTACTTCTCCGTGGCTTCCGGCGGTGGCACGGGCCGTACCCTGCATCCGGATAACATGGCTGCCGGTCCTGCTTCCTACGGCATGACCGATACCATGGGCCGTATGCACAGCGACGCTCAGTTCGCCGGTTCCTCCTCCGTCCCCGCCCACGTGGAAATGATGGGCTTCCTGGGCGCAGGCAACAACCCCATGGTCGGTATGACCGTTTCCGTGGCCGTTGCCGTGGAAGAGGCTCTGAAGGGCTGATCCCCTGAAAATCAAAACTTTGAACCGGGAATCCACTGGATTCCCGGTTTTTCTTTGAATTCCCCTGTACTTTTCAGGGGAAATATGGTACAATCAGCCTGGCTTGCCGGAGCGGCCGGGGGTGGCCCCGGGCGCCGGCGGACAGAACGGGGGAATCCATATGAAAAACATTCAGACCCAGTGGGCACAGAATAAGATGCAGCTTCTTTTCTGCCTGGTGTCCACCTACCTGTGGGGCCTGGCGGCTCACGCCTATCGTTTTTTTGGAAATTATGTGTCCCATGACTCACTGTATGAGTTCCATGGTGCCATTGCGGGCAATGACATCAAACTGAGCTCCGGGCGGGTATTTGTACCACTTTACCGGGATTTGCTCCGCAGTGATATCACGCTTCCCTGGCTGATCGGGATTTTGTCCCTGCTGTGGATTGGCCTGGCGGTATTTCTGGTAGTGCGGCTGTTCAAGGTGGAGCGCAAGGGAATTGTCTTTTTAACAGCGGGAATTTTCGCCGTCAATGTGTCCGTTTCTTCTACCGCGGCCACCTACCTTCAGGACCTGGACTGCAATATGTTTTCTGTGCTGCTGGCGGTCGGAGCAGTCTGGCTGTGGCGGAACTGGAAGTGGGGCTGGCTGGCCGGAGGCGTGCTTCTGGCTGGAACCCTGGGCATTTATCAGGCGTACATTTTTGTGGCGGTGACACTGGTAATGCTGCTGTCCATTCTGGATCTGCTCAATGGAGAAAAGTTTTCCCCTGTGTTTTCCAGGGGACTGCTGGCCGTTGCCATGGTTTTGCTGGGAGGACTGCTGTATTACATTGCCATGCAGGTGATTCTGGCCTATTCTCATGTGTCGCTGACGAAAGGGGATTATAATTCTCTGGACCAGATTCTGAAACTGACTCCATCCGAGATTCTTACCCTGAGTATTCAGGCCTACCGGGACTGGCTGGATCGGATTTTGAATTGCTACACCACCTATCCGGCCATGATGGTGAAGGGAATCAACCTGCTGCTGTTTGCCGCCGCCGGGGGTACGTTGGTGTACGGCCTGTTCCGGCGTCCCATGGGAATGAGGGAGCGCATGCTGTGCGTGGTACTGATCGGGCTGCTGCCTCTGGGGATGAATCTGATTTATGTGCTGATCCGCTCGGAGAGTCACGATCTGATGGTGTTTCCCATCTGGCTATTTTACCTGCTGGTCCTGCTGCTGGCGGACTGGCTGTGGAAACAATGGGAGCACCGGGGAAGACTGGAAAAGGCGGGGGTGTTTACCAGAACCTTGTGCATGCTGCTGGTGGGTGTGTTGCTGTACGGCCATGTGCAGTTTTCCAATGGAATGTACCTGAAAAAGGACTTGGAATATGACGCCTACCTGTCCTTGATGACCCGGGTGGTGAGCCGCATGGAAGAGCGGGAGGACTATGTGCCGGGGCAGACGCCGGTGGTGTTCGCAGGCCGCCCGGAGAACCTCAATGATATTATTCCGGGATTCAAGGAATTTGTGAATGTGATTGGGATGCTCTCCAGCGACGTGGTGTATTACGCCCAGCCGTGGCGGTTCCAGGCCTATTTTGACTATGTGCTTGGGACGCCTGTCCTGTTTGCGGAATACGAAAAATGGCTGGAATTGCAGGAGAGCGACACGGTGGCAGCCATGCCCAGCTATCCGGCTCAAGGTTGTATGCAGATGATTGACGGAACCTTGGTTGTGAAACTGGGATAAAAAATAGCGAAGCCCCTGCCGGAGAAACCGGCAGGGGCCATTTTCTTATTCTTCCCAGTTGTGCCAGATGTTCTGCACATCGTCATCTTCTTCCATAATGTCGATGAGCTTCTCCATCAGCTTGACCTGTTCCTCGTTCTCCAGCTTCTGGTAGTTCTGGGGAACCATTTCGATCTGGGCGGAGACGAAGGTGTACTTCTTTGCAGCCATGGCGTCGGCTACAGCATTGAAGTCATCAGGATCGGTGTAGATGGTGAACACATCCCCGTCGGCCTCAAAATCATCGGCGCCGCAGTCCATAGCATCCATCATGACCTGATCTTCGTCGTAGTCGCCGTCTTCGTTGTCGATGACCAGAACGCCCTTCTTGTCGAAGCTCCAGGACACACAGCCGCTGGCACCCAGATTTCCGCCGAACTTGTCGAAATGGTGACGCATGGAACCGGCGGTACGGTTGCGGTTGTCAGTCATGGTTTCCACGATCACCGCCACGCCGCCGGGGCCGTAGCCTTCGTAGGTGATGGTCTCGTAGTTATCGCCGCCGCCGGTGCCGGAGGCCTTCTCCAGGCAGCGCTTGATGTTGTCGTTGGGCATATTGGCAGCCTTCGCCTTGGTGATGACGGTAGCCAGCCGGGAGTTGTTGGCAGGGTCGGTGATGCCGCCGCCTTCCTTCACGGCCACGATCAGCTCCTTGGCGATCTTGGTGAAGGCTGCAGCGCGCTTGGCATCCTGCGCACCTTTGGTTTTCTGAATGTTATGCCATTTGGAATGTCCGGACATAGGTAATTTCTTCCCTTCGTTTGTATTGCTTCAAAAATATCCAACCTATTCTAGCACTTGTGCAGGGAAAAATCAACCGTATTCAGAAGAATTTCATGCAATCCCGGTGCTTTTTGGAGATAAACACGGGAATCTCCGGGAAAGCCGCCGCCAGATTTTCCGCCAGAACGGCCACCACGGGATTCTCTGTATAAAAATGACCGGCGTCGATCAGATTGATGCCCAGATCCTGAGCGTCCCAGAACTGATTGTACTTCACATCCGCGGTGATGAAGGTATCGCATCCCGCCTGGGCAGCCTGGGTCAGCTCCGAAGCACAGGCGCCGCCGCCCACAGCCACCCGCCGCACCGGCTTCCCGCCGTCGCAGTATCGCAGACCGGGACAGTGGAGGTCCTCTTTTACCCGGGTCAGAAAAGCTTCCAGGGACTGCTGCTCCACCACCCCGGCACGGAGCAGGCCCACTGGATTGCCGGAGCGATCGGTGCCGGTGGGAAACAAAACCTGCACATCCTTCAGCCCCAGCACCTGGGCCAGCACATCGTTTACCCCGCCCGGTGCTACATCCAGATTGGTATGAGCGTTGACAGCGGCGATTCCATTGGCAATCAGCGTACGGATGCATCGGCCGGTGGAAGTCTGGTCGGTGATGGATTTCAGGGGAGAGAAAATCAAAGGATGATGCGTCACAATCAAATCCGCTCCCAGTTCTGCCGCCTCCTGACAGACAGCCAGGAAGGGGTCCAGGGCCACCAGTATTTTGGTGACCGGCAGATCTCCGCTTCCGCACAGAAGCCCCACGTTGTCCCAGCTTTCGGCAGTGCTTCCCGGAGCCAGGGTTTCCAGGTGTGCGATGATGTCTTTCACATATGGCATAGAAAAGCCTCCTATTCTTCCGCAGCCTGGAACCACACATCCAGGCTGTCCGGCAGCAGATTATTGTGTGCCAGGTAAAAATAGTTCCAGATCTCCGGCGCATCCGCCGGGTCATTGGTGAGGGTTTGAACCTGGCCGAGGGCATTGGTATAGACTCCCCAGTTGGTAATCACCGGGCAGGACTGACTCAGGTTCAGGATATATTGGAAATACGGGCTGTTCCGGGCTCCGGCCAGGGAAACCAGCAGGGGCGCCACGGCGGTGACGGAACGCTCCGGCAGCTCTCCGGTCAGCTCCAGATCAAAATTCGCCCAAATGACCAGCGGAACCGTTGCCTGGGCAATTTCTTTCCGGTCACCCAGATCCTTAGTGGTGATGTCCTCCACAAAAGACGGGGAATGATCCCCCAGCATACAGACGATTACCTTCCGGTCCACCGTCCGGAAGTAGTCGCACAGATCCACAAACGCCTGGTCTGACAGGGAAATGCAGGAGAGGAATTCACTCAACACATTGTCCATTGCCGGATCGGCCTCGTATTGGGCATGAACCAAGTCATCCTCCGGCGGATTCACATCCCAGTCACCATGGTTCTGAATGGTCAGGCAGTAGGCGAAGACGGGCTGGTCCTCCAGGGCCGCCTGTTCATACCAGCGGATCAGATTCTTGTACACACTTTCATCGGTTGCCCATGGCCGCTGCCCATATTCTTCCGTGTCCGTGTAGTCCTCCACAAAGTGAATCTCATCGAAGCCAAGAGCTGGATAACCTGTGGAGCGATGGTAATTGGTGCCGCTCATGCAGTGGGTGGCAATGGTGTGGTATCCCTGGGCTTTCAGCAGCGAGACAATGCTGGAAGTGTCTTCCATGTGCAGAATATTGAAGGGGGTTCCTCCCACCACAGCCTGGGGGTTTCCGGTAAGCAGTTCTGCCTCCGTAATGTTGGTCCCGCCGCCGGCCTTGGCCACAGCGCTGCCCAGAATGGCGCCGCTGAGATTGGAGATGCCTTCCAGATAATCCCGGTCTGTTTCAATGTCTGTTACGACGGACGGCTGGAAGAGGGTCTCGTTCAGAATCAGAATGATGTCCGCCGGTTCGGCTTCACCGGCAGGAACGTCAGGCATGGAAATCTGGGATAGCGCTTCCGAACTGTACCCACCCGGGACGACTAGATCAAAGTCCATCATTCCGGAGCACAAAACCATGGGATATCCATGGTATTGCACAGTTGTGGCCGGTTCCCAGGAATTGCGCACGGTTTTCAGATAGGGCGTGACGTCTCCGCCGATGAACAGCACCGCTGCGGACAGCAGAAGCAGCAAAGAAATACCCACACGCACCGGACGCTCCCGGCGCAGGGAGGGAAGGCGCTTTTCACACAGAACATATTCCCCCCAGGACAGGAGAATCCCACCCGCCAGGAACCCCAGCTGCAAAAACAACCCGGGCAGAAGATTATCGGAGAGCAGGTTGTAACTGCCGATCACCGACAGGGCGGTGCGGGCATTCTGAAACTGATCCACCGTAAGCAGGGAGCCGTGGAGGGCCAGGGTGTAATGGTTTGCGATTCCCAGCAGGGAAACGATGACACAGAACAAGATGCCGCCGGTGCACACCCTCTTCCAGGGCAGGCACAGCAGCAGGAATACCCCGCCCAGAAGCACCAGATTCCACACCAGGTACTGGAAAATCACCTCGCCCCAGACATTGGTTACACCGCTGGCAATCTGCAGCTGAAAAAAGGCAGCCAGGCACAAAACGCCGGCGTAGAGGCATTGCAGGCAACCCTTGATGATGCCGGAAGTGCTTTTTTTCATGTACAATCTTCTTCCTTTCTCCCTTGGGGAAGGTTTACCATGGATTCCAGCTCTGCAATCAGGCGGAGTTTGTCTTCATAAACCGGGCCGCCCACGGAGGAAAGTCCGGCAGCAGTTTTCCGCAGACCATCCAGAATCCGGGAAGCGTAGGGAATCAGTAAATCAGAGCCGCTGGCCAGCAGCCCAGGGAAGAGATAGCACGCTGCTTCGCTGAGAACTGTCCCTGGGGCGTACACGATGTCCATAACGGGGTAGATGAACTTGCCGTCCCGGGCCAGGGTTTCCCGGCGAATGGAATATCCCTGATCGGTTAAGTACCGGCGCAGAGCGGGGGTTTTGCTCTGACACTGAAGAATGAAATGATACCGGGAGTCTTTCAGCCATGGGGCGGCGGAAAAAATGGAAATCATGGTATCGGCCCCCATTCCGGCGCAGACCAGACAGTCAAAGTCACGGGGAAGGGAAGATACGCCGTCGGACAGGCAGAAGGTCATCCGGTCTGCTACGGCATATTTTTCTCCGTTGCGGCGGGCGCTGTCCAGGGGGCCGGTGTTCACATCGGCAGCAATGACGGACCGGGCGACGCCGCTGAGAAGCAGATAAATCCCCAGATAGCCATGGTCGCAGCCCACATCCGCCACCCGGTCACCGGGACGGACAAACTGACAGCAGGCTTTCAGCCGGTTGGAAAGGACAGGAACCATGTCCTCACCTCCTGTAAAAAATAAAGTGAAAAAAGGAAACGCCATCCCGGGACAACTCGGGATGGCGCGGACCATGGAAAATTACTGGGCCTTCTTCTCCGCTTCAGCGGCTTCATAAGCTTCCAGGAAGTGGTTCAGCTGAGCCAGGAAGGGATCGCAGTCCACACCATGCACCATGCAGGCTTCTTCTACGGTCTCACCCCGGGAAGAGGGGCAGCCCAGGCAGTGCATCCCGATGGCGAAGAACAGGGGAGCGGACTGAGGAGCAATGTCCAGAATATCACCGATAATGGTGTCTTTCTCAATTTTAACAGCCATGGAAAATGACCTCCTATTTATTTCTGCCGCTATTATAACCGCAGTGTTTCAAAAAAACAAGAGGGAATCCTAGAAATTCCCTGCAAACAACCCTTTCAGGGGTGACCGGAGTCGGGTTCACGGCTTTTCTGGGCGGGGGTGTCCAGGAGTTTTCCCTGGGGATCGAACCGGGAGCCATGGCAGGGGCAGTCCCAGCTCCGTTCCTGGGCGTTCCATTGCAGGGCACATCCCAGGTGGGGGCAACGCCGGGGAGAGAGGGACAGGTAGTTCCCCACTGCTTCTCCCAGGTTGACCCAAAGCTGATGGTGCAGAATCGAACGGGCAGGGGAGAAAAGCTCAGTATAAGGAGAGGGCTTCCCAAGAATCTGGTCCCGCAGCAGCATGGCGGCGGCCATGGAGGTGGTCATTCCCCACTTGTTGAAACCGGTGGCCACATAGATGCCGGGGGTCCGGGAACGGAACGGACCGATATAGGGAATCTGATCCAGGCTCATGCAGTCCTGGGCAGCCCAACGATGGGTAATCCGGGCATCCGGATAGTGTACCCGTGCAAAATCCTCCAGAACCTGCCATCCTCCGCCGTCCCTTCCGGTGCGGTGACCGCCGCCTCCCAGAATCAGCCGGTCCCCGGCCATCCGGAAGGAAAGACCATCCGGGGGAGTTCCCAGATACATCCCATCTACTCTGGGCGCGTTTTCCAGGGCAATGGCATAGGAGCGCTGTTGGTAAAGCTTGGCAAAATACCCTCCCGCGGTCCGGGGAAAGGGAAAGTGGGTGGCAATGACGATCTGGCCGGCGGAAATGCTGCCGTGATCCGCCAGAGCAGTCAGACCGGACAGAGACCGAATCCGGGTATTCTCGTAAATCGTCAGATCCTGGGCGATGGCGTCCAGAAACTTCAGGGGATGAAACTGAGCCTGATGGGGGAAGCGGATACCCCCTGCGGTTTCCATGGGCAGGGGCAGATCGGTGACCAGCTCTGCCGGATATCCCAGCTGCTTCAGTGCGGACAGCTCCCGCTCCAGAATGGCGGAATCCTCCACAGAATAAATGGTATGGGGCTGATTCTGAAAATCGCAGTCTATGTTGTCCGCCAGACGGCGCAGCTGCTCCAGTCCCTGCAGGTTGGCCTGGAGGTATAATTTTGCTTGCTCCAATCCCAGGGATTCCAGAAGTCTGTGATAAATCAGCCCGTGCTGGGCGGTAATCTTGGCGGTGGTGTTGGCGGTGGTACCGCTGGCGATGGTGTTGGCCTCGGCAACCACACAGTCAAAACCCTCCTGCTTCAGCAGCCAGGCGATGAGCAGCCCCGCCATGCCGCCTCCGATCACCAGAATATCCGCCTTTGTTTTTCCCCGCAGCGGGGGAAAATAGGGCAGATGACCGGTATCGGTCCAGATGGATTTCATGCAATCAGCTCCTTTTGCTCCTAGTATGGACACAAAAGGGGAAAGTATTTCTGCCTCAGACCAGTTTTTGTCCCCGGCGGTTGTACAGCTTGGCAAGGCCGCCTTCGCTGGTTTCCCGGAACCGGTGGTCCAGGTTCACCCCGGTTTCTTTCATGGCCCGGCACACCATGTCGTAGCTGATGTTCCGGGAACCGGTGAGGAAGTAGCTCAGATTGCAGGCGTTCATGGCCCGGACGGCGGCCACGGCATTGCGTTCAATGCAGGGAATCTGTACCAGACCGCAGATGGGGTCACAGGTCAGTCCCAGATGATGTTCCATGGCCACTTCTGCGGCGTATTCCACCTGATCCAGATTCTGCTGGTACAGTTCCGCCAGGGCAGCGGCGGCCATGGAGCAGGCGGTGCCGATCTCTGCCTGACAGCCGCATTCTGCTCCTGAGATGGAAGCGTTGGTTTTGGTCAGGTTGCCGATAATTCCGGCGGTGGCCAGCCCGCGGCAGATTTCCTCATCCGTAAAGCCCCGGGTGACCTGGGCGTATTTCAGCACGGCGGGCAGTACCCCGCAGGCGCCGCAGGTGGGGGCAGTCACCACGGTGCCGTTGTCGGCGTTTTCCTCCGCCACAGCGTAGGCGTAGGCGGCGATCATCTGAAATTCCTTCAGAGCGGGGATGTCCGCTGGTGTCTGCTCCATCAGGAATTTCGCTTTCCGCTGGACATTCAGCCCCCCGGGCAGCACTCCGGTTTTGGAAAGACCTGCATCGATGGCGGCCTTCATGGTTTGCCAGACCTCCATGAGAAAGGGCCAGATTTCCGGACCTTCGTTCAGTTCCACATATTCGCTCAAGGTCTGGATGTACCGCCATTTGCAGAAGTAGGCGATTTCGGCGAAGGAATGCTCCACATATACCTCGTCCGACTCTTTGATGCCGGTTTCGCCGCAGATCCGGATATCACCGCCGCCGATGGATTCCACCCGCATATGGCCGATCTCCAGATCGCCGGCAAAAGCGGAAAGGTCCATGGTGTTGGGATGCATCCCCTCCCAGTGCTCCGGAGAAAACACCACTTTGGTCCGTTGAGGCCCCAGTGTCTCTCGAAGGACCCGGTCGGTGCCGTGTCCTATCCCGGTTTTGCTCAGGGAACCGTACAGGGTGACCTGGAAGGCATCCGCCTGTGGGTACCGCTGCAAGAATGTTTTGGCGGCCCGTTCCGGGCCCATGGTGTGAGAGGAAGAGGGGCCTTTTCCAATTTTATAAATTTCCCGGATGGATTTCATACAGCACTGCTCCGTTTCTGATTGATAGGAATTACCTTGAGTATACCAGACCTTCCCGGATTTCACAACGGGTTTGCGAAAAAAACAGGATGCGCGTTTCCTGTGAGGAAAGGCGCATCCTGAATTTCCTTATGATGAGCGCTGTCCGCTGCGGGACTGGATAAACCGGGAGAAGGCTTTCGGCTCCATGGTCCGGGCATAATAGAAGCCCTAAATCAGATCGGCGCCCAGATTGGTGACGATGTCGGACTGGGAAGCGGTTTCAATTCCTTCGCAGGCTACCCGGAACCCGCTGTTGTGGAACAGGGAAATGATATCCCGCACAATTTCCACATTGTTCTGGCTGTCAATTAACTGGGTCAGCAGACTGCGGTCCAGTTTGATGCACTCAAAGGGCAGCTGCATCACCACGGAGAAATTGGAATATCCGGTGCCGAAATCATCCAGATAGAATCCGATGCCATGCTGGCTGAGCCGTTCCATCACCGCTTTGGCGTAGCCCAGATCCTGGGAGATGACCCGCTCGGTGATTTCGATTTTCAGCTTGCCTTTGGGAATCTGGAAGCGCTGCAGGCAGGATTCAATCCGGGACAGCAGGGAGGGGTCCTGAAACTGCTGCATGGACAGGTTGATGGACAGAGATTCCAGGGGCAGATCCCGGTTTTCTTCCAGGAAACTGCATACCTTTTCCAGCACAATCCAGCTGATCTCGTCAATCAGCCCGGATTTTTCTGCAATGGGGATGAACTCACCTGCAGGGATGGGGGTGCCGTCATAGTCGTTCAGCCGGATCAGGGCTTCCGCGCAGCAGAAGGCCTTCCGGGCGCAGTGGTACAGGGGCTGCAGAACAATGGTGAAGCGTCTGTCCCGGATGGAAGAACGAAGAACATCTTCCAGATGCCGGGTGCGCTCAATGGCGGCGGCAATATCGCTGCTGAAGTGCAGGAAGGGATCCGCGCCCGTCTTGGACATTTCCGTCATCAATTCCAAGTACTGCATAATGGTATTGGAGGTCCAGCTCTGACCGGTCCAGGTCAGGTCGCACACACTGGCGCAGATGTTGCAGAAAACGTTCTGGCAGCTCCAGGGCAAGGAGAACCGCTGACAAATTTCTTGAAAATGTTTTTCGCTGTCGGCTTCGCTGGAATAAGGGAAAACCGCAGCAAAGCACACCCCGGAATAGCGATAGGAGCGGCTGCCATCGGAAAGATTGTCGAACCATTTCCCAATGGTAAACAGCAGGTTGTCTCCGAAGTCATGGTCATACTTCTCATTGAACATTCCAAACTGACGCAGAGATACGGAAATCACATGAAAATGCTGCTTGCTTCGCATTTTTCCGGACAGATCGCTGAAAAACGCCTTCCGGTTTCCCAGATGGGTCAGATAATCCTCCTCGATCTGGCAGGTCTGAAAGTTGCTGTACAAAGTGAAGGCAGCAACACTGAAAATCACGCCGTTAAACAGAATCTCAGGATAGAGCAGCTGAAACCCGGCAAGAATCACCGCAATGGGCGGCAGGGTGTGGATTACCCGCACCACCTTCGGCGGCATCGCAGAACGATTGCGCAGGTAGCACCCAAGCACCATCAGTACCTCAATGGCCATGATGGCATATCCCAGCCGGTTCAGAGGCCCGCGGATGTATTCGCCCTCCGGGGTAAAGTAGAACAGTAGTCTGGAGACCGGATTCGTCAGGGCCAGGCAGGCATACGCACCCGTGAGAATACCAAGCCCAATCACTGCGATTTTATAGCATCGTTTCTGATAGACGTGTTCCAGAATCAGATCGAAGGTATACAGCGTGATGGCGCTGCACGCCGACACCACCAGAATGAAATAGGCAACATTCAGGCACTGGTTGATCCAGGACGGTATGACGGCATAGTGGGAAATAGTGTACACACACAAAATGTTTACCACCACAGAGGAAATGGACAGGGCAAAAATCCAGTAAAATACCCTCCGCCGGAAGGACAGGGGCTGCCGCTTCTCATGAAAATACAGGAACATCAGGCTGAGCATGGACAGAGCCAGAAACTCTGCAAGCAGTGACCATTTTGACATAACCATCCATCCAATCTTTGGCATTTTGGACCGCGTTATCCAGGCGGCACAGCCAGTTACCTGTGTGATAGGCAAATATTAGCACAGGTGAAGCCAATATACAATGTTTTTTCAAGGAAAACAGGATATTTTGCAAAAAGAACCGGATTCTTTTCAGAGAAAGAAGCACATAATTTCCATATTATGGAATTTGTGCCAGATAAGAGGGGGTGCCTTAATGGGGTAGGAGGGGATTTTGCGCCCATTTTATCCCGATAAAAATTCCCCGGCGGTTATTGACAAGAAAATACCAATCTGTTAAAATGTTACAAAAAGCGATTAATTTGTAATTTTTTCACGTCCGCCCCGGCCGAAAGCATCGCTTGGCATTGGAGGCGGGTGTTTGTCTGGCGGCAGGAGCGCCCCGGGAAGTGGGGGAGGTAATATTTTGGTAAAGATTGTTGCGAACTCTGCATGCGACCTATCCAGGGAACTGGCGGAGCAGTATGGACTGACCATTGTGCCGGATATGGTGGTTTTTTCTCCGGAGGAACAGTACCGCAATGTGCTGGATCTGGAACCGGAGCAGTTTTACCGCAGACTGCCCTCTTGCCGGAAACTGCCCACCACGGCTCATCCCAATCTGGACCAATATATGCAGGCGTTTGCTTCTGTTGGGAACTGCGGGGAGATCCTCTGCATTGCGCCCACCGGTAAAATGTCCGGTGGTTACAGCACCGCCTGTGCGGCCCGGGAATTGTGGATGGAGCAGAGCCAGACGCCGCAGGTGACGGTTTATGATTCCCAGCAGATTTCCTTCGGCATGGGAATCCTGGTTCAGGAAGCCTGCCGCCTGGCCCGGGAAGGGCTTTGCGCCGGGGAGATTGTGAACCGGCTGGAGGTCCTTCGACGGAAAGTGGGGGTATATTTTGCCATGGAGTCCCTGGAATACGCCCAGAAGGGGGGACGGGTCGGCGCCATTCGGGTGCTGGCTGCGGATCTTCTGAAGGTAAAGCCGATTCTGACCTTCCGGGACGGCCTGGTACGGGACATCGGGATTGTCCGGGGATATCGGAATGCGGTGCAGCGGGTGGTATCCCTGTATAAGGAAAAAGCCCGGTTCGGCGGAGAGGTATTCCTGTTTCATGCGGACCGGGAAAGTCTGGCACAGGTGGTGCGTCAGCAGCTGCTGGCTATTGACCCGGAGGCAAAGATTCATATCGGCTGGGTGGGCGCGGTGATCGGCGTCTATACCGGCACCGGCTGCCTGGGAATGGCGTTTACAGAGAAATGATGTACATATGGATTGCCGTTGGTGTGCTGTCTTTTGGTTGCATGGCTCTTTCCGACCACCTGTGCGTGGAAAAGAAGGTGCCTTGGGCTGGTGCCTTGTTCCCGGCCGGCTGCATGATTCTGGCTGCCGCCACGGTTGGAATGCTTTGGATTTCGGACTTTTCAGAATTCGGCGTGTGGAAGATCGGAATGCTGTGCTTGTCTCTGGCAATGCTGGGGCTGCTGGTCCATTCCGTGGTCTTTGCGCTGCGTCAGGGCGGAAGTGATGCGCTGCCGCCGGAGCCGGGGCAGAAGCAGCCCCTGGTTTCCGAGGGCGTTTACGCCCTTTGCCGGCACCCGGGGGTGCTGTGGCTGGGAGGCGTGTATGGGTTTGCATGGCTTGCCTTCGGCACCTGGCAGTGGCTGGCGGCGGCGGTGCTCCTGACCGGGGCGGACGGTCTGTACGCCTACTGGCAGGACCGGGTGATCTTTCCACGGAGCATAGAAAACTACGCAGCATATCAGAATCAGACTCCGTTTTTACTGCCCACAAGGGACAGCATCCGGCGCTGCCTGGGCAGGAAATAATTTTTCTTCCGAGAAAGAAACAGGGGGGAGAAACATGACCTTTGAGGAAAAACTGAAAAAATGCTCCGCGGCGGAAGTCTGGCAGGAATACTGCGGATTTTTGGATCTGTCCCTTTCCGAGTATATGGAAATTCAGAAGCGTCTTCTGATGGAGCAGGTGGAACTGATGGCAGGCTGTCAGCTGGGCCAGCGTTTTTTCCGCAATGGCGTCCCTCACAGTGTGGAGGAATTCCGGGAAACCGTTCCTCTGACCAAGTTTGAAGATTATGCGGATGTGCTTCTGACCCAGAAGGAGGAAATGCTTCCGGAAAAGCCGGTGCTGTGGCTGCATACCACCTGGGAGGGCGGTGATTTTCCCTCCAAGCGGGCACCCTATACCGAAAGTATGCTGGAAACCTACAAGACCAACATTCTGGGGGCCATGCTGCTGGCAACCAGCACCGGCCGCAATAAGTTCAATGTCCGTCCGGGAATGCGGGTGCTTTATAGTCTGGCGCCGCTGCCTTACGCCACCGGAATGTTCCCCGACCTGATCAGTTCGGAGATTGATCTGCGGTTTATGCCCTCGGTCCGGGAGGCCAGAAAGATGTCCTTCGGCCAGCAGATGCGCACCGGCTATAAACTGGCTGCCAAACACGGAATGGATATGTTCTTCGGCATGAGCAGCATTCTCTACGGCGCAACCAGAAGCCTGGATCAGCTGACCCAGGGCGGGGGAAAGGTGAGCTTCCGGGATATTGTCACCACCAGTCCCCGGATGCTGTGGCGGATTCTGAGCGCCAAGTACCGCCAGAAGCGGGACGGCACCGATGTCAAACCCCGGGATCTGTTCCGGCTGCAGGGATTTGTCTGCGTGGGAACGGATACGGCCCTATATAAAAATGAACTGGAGGAAGCCTGGGGCATCCGTCCTCTGGAAATTGCCGGTGGAACGGAACCGACCTGCCTGGGCACGGAAACCTGGAGCAAAAACGGCTTGGTGCTTTTCCCCGATGCCTGCTTCTATGAGTTTATCCCGGAAATGGAGCTGTACCGGGAGATGGACGACCCCTCCTACACCCCTAAAACCTACCTGATGGACGAGCTGGTAGCGGGGCAGAAATACGAGCTGGTCATTACGGTTCTCAAGGGGGGCGCGTTCCTGCGCTACCGGGTGGGGGACGTGTACCGGTGCCTGCGCCTGCGCAATCCTTCGGACAAGCTGGATCTGCCCCAGTTTGAGTATGTGGACCGGATTCCCTCTGTGATTGATATTGCCGGATTTACCCGGTTTACCGAGCGGGAGATCCGGAAAGTCATTGAAATGTCCCGGCTGCCCATTCCGGACTGGTTTGCCACCAAAGAATATGACGAAACGGGGCGCTCGTTCCTGAACCTGTATGTGGAGGTGGACATGGCGGATGCCCAGGGGCTGGCCATGAGCCGCCAGCTCCTGCGGGATCACCTGTCGCTGTATTTCCGGTCCTATGATGGAGATTATAAGGATCTCAAGCGCCTGCTGAATGTGGACCCGCTGAAGATCACCACGCTGAAGCAGGGAACCATAGCCCTGTACCAGCAGCGCAATGGCCAGAAGATTCCCAAAGTGGGCGCACCCCGGGAAACGGTGCTGGAGATTCTGAGAATGCAGAGTGAGGATGCCCGGAAGGGGGGAAATGCCGATGTCCTGGAATGAACGGCTGTTCGTTATCATCCCCCTGCTGTCCGTCATGTGCAATGTCTTTTTGCTCCTGACGGTAGCCAGCGTAAAAAAGGACAAACTGATTGATGCCTTTATCGGACTGCTGCTGACTTTCACCGCCTGGTCTATTGGTTCCCTGTTTTTGCGGATGAAGCTGTTCCCCGGACCGGAATTCTGGTACATGATTTCCATTACCGGTATTTTCCTGGTACCGTTCTCCATCTACAATTTTGTCTACCGCTATACCAACACCAAGGGCGGATTTATCCGGGGTGTGCTGCTTGTCACCTGGGCCATTATCTCGATTCTGAACCTGAGCAATGTGTTTGTCACGGACCCGAGGATGGTCTTCGACGGCGTGGAATGGCGGTTTGAATACGGCATTTCCGGCTGGACGGTGATCCCGATCGTCCTGACGGTATTTACCCTGCTGCAAGCTGCCGCCTTGATCATCGAAAAATGTAAAAATGGCGATGTTCCCGTCAGACAGTTTGTTCCCATGTTTTTCGGTGTGGGCGTGATGTTTGCCGGAACGGTTTCTGCCATCCTGCCCCAGATGGTTTCCATTCCCATTGATACCTTCTCCTGCAGCATCAATGCGGTATGCTTGTACTACATGCTTTATAAGCGCCGGGTGGTGCAGCTGCGGGGATTTACCAGCGATGCCCCGATTTATGCCATTTCTCTGCTGTGTGCCGTTTTGCTGATGGTCAACGGCTTTGACTACATAGACGGGTTCTACCACAAGTATTTTTCCAACTTCCTGGAATATCAGATGGTGGTGGTCGGGGTCCTGCTGACTGTGCTGACGCTGGTTTTGCATCGGGTGTTCTACCGGCTGATGGAAAATCTGCTTCTGCGCGGTTCGGAGGAACAGGAGCGCAGTCTGCGGGAATTCAGTACTGCGGTGAATAAGGTGATGAAGCTGGATGAGCTGCTGGCCCTGTACTGCGATTTCCTTCAGAGAAATTTCCCGGGTGTCACAGCCAGAGTGTTTCTGAAAAACGGCAGCACCGGGGCCTTCTGCATGAAAGGCTCCACGGAAATGGCTCTGGCCAATCGGGATTCTTTCGAACCGGATCATCCCTTGATTGTGTGGCTGATGGACCACCGGCAGGCGGTCAGCTATGAAAGCTTCTGCAAGTCCAAGAGCTACCGGGCCATGTGGACCAAGGAAAAAAAGCGGCTGGAGGAGCTGCATGTGGAGGGCATTCTTCCGGTGATTGCGGGAGAAGAGCTGGTTGCCGTAACCCTGATTTCCTCCGATGGCAGTGAGCGGAAAAAAAGCCCTGTCTCCACGGGAAACATGGATTTCCTGGAGTCTGCCGCCGCGGTATTTTCCATTGCGCTGAGCAATGCCGCACTGTATGAAGAACTGCGCAGAAAGGCTCAGCGGGACCCGCTGACCAACCTGTACAACCGGGGTTATTTTCAGGAAAATATTGTCAAGGAGTTTGAGCTCTCCCGCCATTCCCAGATTACGCTGATGCTAATCAATCTGGATGACTTCCGGCTGTACAACGAACTTTACGGCATGGCAGAGGGAGATATTGTACTCAAACGATTTGCTGAGACGCTCAAGAGTCTGGTCAAGGGCAGGGGCACAGTTGCCCGCTACGGCGGGAAAGAATTCGTGGTCAGCTTCCCCATGTGCCCGCCGTCTGCGGCAATGGACTGCGCTCAGCGGGCCAAAGAGTGGATGACCAAGGAGATTCTGTACTCCGGAGGCAGAACGAAAAAGTTCCTGACTTTCAGCGCAGGCATCAGCTCCTATCCCACCAGTGCCAGCAATGTGCAGGAACTGTTCACCTATGCCAATATGGCGGTCTATTCTGCGAAAAACAACGGGAAAAACCGGATCGTCCTGTATCAGCAGGAGAATCCGGATGAGGCAATCAACAAGAGCCTGAAATCCAAACGGGCGTTGGCGGAGAGCTGTGCCTCTACCATCTATGCCTTGACGGCGGCAATTGACGCCAAGGACCACTATACCTTCAGCCATTCCAGCAATGTGGCGGCCTATGCGTCCGCCTTGGCTGAAGCGCTGGGGCTGGATGCGGAACACGTTGAGATTATCCGCCAGGCGGGCATGCTCCATGACATCGGAAAAATCGGAACGCCGGAGGCCATCTTGTCCAAGAAGGACCGGCTGACCAAGGACGAGTACGAGATCATGAAGCAGCACGTGGAGGCTTCCATCTCCATGATCAAGTATCTTCCTTCTCTGGACTACGTTGTGCCTTCTGTTCTGGGCCATCATGAGCGCTGGGACGGGAATGGCTATCCCCGGGGACTGGCTGGCAAGGCCATCCCGGTGGGAGCCCGATGCCTGTGCCTGGCGGACTCCTTTGACGCCATGGTTTCCCGCCGCAGCTACAAAGAGGCGATGAGCGTGGAAGAGGCGATCCAGGAAATCCGCCGGAACCTGGGCACCCAATTTGATCCGGAAATCGGCCAGCTGTTCATCCAGCTGATCGAAACCGGGAAAATTCGGGTCAATCAGGCCGGGGTTCGGTGATGAACGCAGAATAACCCAATCAAACCAGCGGAGCTTCCCGAAGCAGGGAAGCTCCGCTGGCTTTTCCTGTGTTGCGCAGCGAGAGAATCTGGGGTATAATAGGGAAAAAGGAGGGGGCGGAATGAAAGAGAAAACCTACATTGCCATCGACCTGAAGTCTTTCTACGCCTCCCAGGAGTGCGTGGAGCGGGGACTGGACCCGTTATCCACCCATCTGGTGGTGGCGGATGCCAGCCGGACGGAAAAGACCATCTGCCTGGCGGTTACGCCGTCGCTGAAAGCCTGCGGTGTCCCAGGCCGGGCCAGACTGTTTGAAGTCCTGGAAAAGGTATCTCAGGTCAATGCTTTGCGCCGCAGCCGGGCGCCGGGAAAAACTTTTTCGGGAAAGTCGGCGGACGCCAGAGAACTGGCGGAGAACCCTGCACTGGAGATGGATTTTCTCATTGCGCCGCCCAGAATGGCCCACTATATGGAGTGCAGCGCCGCCATCTACCAGACCTATCTGCGCTTTGTGGCGCCGGAGGACATCCATGTCTATTCCATTGACGAGGTATTTCTGGACGCCACGCCTTATCTGAAAACCTATGGCCTGAGTCCCCGGGAATTTGCCCAAAAGCTGATTGACGCGGTGCTGGAGCGATCGGGGATCACGGCAACCGCCGGAATCGGTACCAACCTGTATCTCTGCAAGGTGGCCATGGACATTGTGGCCAAGCACATGGAGCCGGATAAAAACGGTGCCCGGATTGCCCAGCTGGACGAGCAGACCTATCGGCAGGAACTCTGGACCCACCGCCCGCTGACGGATTTCTGGCGGGTGGGAAGGGGGTACGCCCGGACATTACAGGCTCATGGGCTGTTCACGATGGGAGACATTGCCCGGTGTTCTTTGGACAAAGCCGGTCAGGATTTGCTTTATCGCCTGTTTGGAGTCAATGCGGAACTGCTGATTGACCACGCTTGGGGATGGGAGCCGTGTACCATCCGGGACATCAAATCCTATCGCCCGGAAAACAGCAGCATCTGTTCCGGTCAGGTGCTGACTTGCCCCTATCCCGTACAGAAGGCCAGGCTGGTGGTCCGGGAAATGGCGGATCTGCTGGCCCAGGATCTGGTGGACAAGATGCTGGTAACGGATCAGATTGTGCTGACCATCGGCTATGACCGGGAGAGCCTGACCAACCCGGAGAGCCGGCAGGCCTATTCCGGTCCGGTTACCCGGGACGCCTATGGCCGGGAGATTCCCAAGCACGCCCATGGTACCGAAAATCTGGGGGGACACACCGCCTCGGAATCCCGGATCATTCAGGGAACCATGGCGCTGTTTGACCGGATTGTAAATCCCGGACTGTTGGTCCGCCGAATCAGCTTGACGGCCAACCACCTGCTGGCGGAGTCGGATGCCCGGAGCCAGGCACCCATGGAGCAGATATCTTTGTTTGAAGACGCCGAAGCGAAGCGCCGGGAGCAGGACTGGCAGGAAAAGGAAAAACGCCGGCAGCAGGCGGTTCTTGCCATCCGGAAGAAGTACGGAAAAAACGCCATTCTCAAAGGAATGAATCTGGAGGAGGGGGCCACCGCCAAAGAGCGGAACCATCAGATCGGCGGCCATAAGGCTTAGGAGCGGGATATGATAAAGCATCCATATGAAGATATATTAGACCGGCAGCGGCCGGAGCCCATGGGGCGAGTGCGCATGCCCTTGTCGGACCGGGCGGCTCAGTTTGCACCCTTTGCGGCGCTGACCGGTTATGAGCAGGTGATTGCGGAAACCGGCAGACTGACCAGCAGCCGGATAGAGCTGGAGGAGCAGGAAAAGCAGCGCCTGGACTGGTATCTCAATCTGCTCTACCAGCTGGGGGACAAGGCGCCCCGCGTCCGGATTACCCGATACGTCCCGGACCGCCGGAAGAAAGGCGGCGCTTATGTAAGCGCCGAGGGGAAAATCCGAAGGATTCTGCCCCGGAGGGAATTGGTGCAGATGGAAGATGGAAGTGAAATTTACTTCGATGAAATTGTCAAAATCTCGTTTCCGGAAGAGGAGGATGTGGACGAGTTTGTTTAAAAAAACGTCATTGTTTTGCAAGAAAGTCCCTGGCTGATGGACAACTGTAGATAATAGAGAATATTTCTCCTTCTGGATTGGATAATTTTACACTTTAACGTATTGAATTCTGTAATCAGATGTGATACACTAGTGTGCAAGCGGTGGTTCTGACGGCTGCAAATTACCCCACAAAAAAGTGGCGGGAACCATCGAAGAGTATCCGGAAAAGGAGAGGATTTTATGAGTAAAACGAAAAAAGGCAGCGGTGCATTGCTGGGTGCTGCGTTCCTGATGGCGACTTCGGCAATCGGCCCGGGATTTTTGACCCAGACGGCTACCTTCACCGGTCAGCACGGTTCCAGCTTCGGTTTTGTCATCCTGGTGTCCGTCATCATGTCCGCCATTGCTCAGATCAACATCTGGCGTGTGCTGTGCGTGTCCGGACTTCGCGGTCAGGATGTGGCCAATAAGCTGCTGCCTGGCCTGGGCTACTTTGTTTCCTTTATGATCGTGCTGGGCGGCCTGGTGTTCAACATCGGCAACGTCGGCGGCGGTGCCTTGGGCTTCAATACTCTGCTGGGAATCCCCACGGAAGTGGGCTATGTTCTGGCCGGTGCCCTGGCAATCCTGGTCTTCGTGGTAAAGAACGCCAAGGCTGCTATGGATACTGCTGCCAAGATCATGGGCGGCATTATGATCGCTGTGATCCTGGTGGTTATTTTTGTGGTGCAGCCTCCTGTTGGCGATGCCCTGAAAAATACCTTCGTTCCCGAAACCGGTGTTTCTCCGCTGTTCAGCGCCATCCTGACCCTGATGGGCGGCACGGTAGGCGGCTACATTACCTTCGCCGGCGCTCACCGTCTGATTGACGCCAACATTACCGGCAAGGACAATCTGCAGGAAATCAACAAGAGCTCCGTCACTGGCATCGGCATTGCCACCCTGGTCCGGATCATGCTGTTCCTGGCGGTGCTGGGCGTTGTGTCCAAGGGCCTGATCTCCGGTGCGGACCTGTCCGCTTCCGGCAACCCCGCTGCTGATGCCTTCAAAGCAGGCGCCGGCGAACTGGGCTACCGTTTTGCCGGTATGGTGCTGCTGTGCGCGGCCATCACCTCCATCATCGGTGCTGCCTATACGTCCGTTTCCTTCCTGAAGACCTTCTCCAAATCCATTGACGCCCATGAGAATGCCTGGATCATCGGCTTCATCGCCGTGTCCACGGTGATCATGCTGGTGCTGGGCCAGCCCGCTATGCTGCTGGTTCTGGCTGGTGCGTTCAACGGCCTGATCCTGCCCATCACCCTGGGCGTTTGCCTGGTGGGCGGCAATTCCAAGAAGATTATGCCTGAGAACTACAAGCATCCCATTGTCCTGACCATCCTGGGCGTGATTGTTGTGGTCCTGGCGGCTTACCTGGGCGTTCCGGCATTTATCAAGAACGTTGCCGGCCTGTTCTGATCCCTTAAGATTGCGAATATGCGGCAAAAAGGTGCATCATTTTGGTTGCACCTTTTTGCGCTATTAGGAGAGTATCTATGCAAAATAAGATCAAACTATTGACAGCCGGGGACAGCTCCATTCTGCTTCAGTTTGGCAGCACCATTGACCCGGCCATCAACCGAAAAATCGCCGCCACCGTTCAGCTCATGCGGGAACAGCACATCAACGGCGTGACGGATGTGATCCCGGCGTTCTGCTCCCTGCTCATCAACTATGATCCCAGAGTCATTTCCTACGAGCAGATCAAGCGCCGGATGGAAGCCCTGGTGAAAATTGACGTTACAGCGGGAGATACCCGGAAGCGGGTGTTTGAGATTCCGGTATGCTACGGCGGAGAGTACGGTCCGGATATCCAGAATATCGCGGATCACGCAGGGCTGAGCGTGGAAGAGGTAATTCAGATTCATACCTCCCGGGATTACCTGATTTACATGCTGGGCTTTCTGCCGGGCTTTACCTATCTGGGTGGACTGGACGAACGGATTCACACTCCCCGGCTGGCCAATCCCCGGATCCGGATTCCTGCGGGCAGCGTGGGAATCGGCGGCTCCCAGACGGGAATCTATCCCATGGATTCTCCCGGAGGCTGGCAGCTGATGGGTATGACTCCTGTGAAGACCTATGACCCGGACCGGGAGGTGCCCATTCTGGTGGAAGCGGGAGACTATATCCGCTTCGTGGCCATTGATGAAGACGAGTTCCACCGCATCAAGGAACTGGTGGACAAAAACGAATACCAGTGCGTTGTGCGGGAGGGGGATTGAACCATGGGAATCCGAATTTTGAAGGCCGGGATGCTGACCACCGTTCAGGATCTGGGCCGGACAGGATATCAGAGCCAGGGCTTCTCCGTGGCAGGTGTCATGGATGTGCGGTCATTCAAGATTGCCAATCTGCTGCTGGACAACCCGGAGAATGAGGCGGTGTTGGAGTTTACCCTGATCGGGCCCACTTTGGAGTTTACCTCCGAGACCATCATCGCCATTACCGGCGGCGATTTCCAGCCTACCATCAACGGCAATCCTGCTCCGATGTACACCGCCATTTACATGAACCGGGGAGATGTGCTGAAATTCTCCAGCGCCCGGACTGGAAGCCGGGGCTATATCGCTTTCTCCTGTTATCTGAATATCCCGGTGGTAATGGGCAGCCGGTGCACCAACCTGAAGAGCAAGATCGGCGGCCTGAAGGGCCGGAAGCTGATGGACGGGGATTATATCGGGTTCCGGATCAAGCGCCGGTACCTGCCATTCTTCCTGTCCCGGACTCTGGATCTGGATGAGTTTGACCAGGAAGAGACTACAGTTCGGGTGGTCATGGGTCCCCAGGACAAGATGTTCAGCAAACAGGGCATTGAAACCTTCTTAAACTCGGAATACACGGTGACCAGTGATTTTGACCGCATGGGCTGCCGGATGGAGGGGCCCTTCATCGCCAGAAAAGAGAACACGGACATGATTTCCGATGGCATTGCCTTCGGGTCCGTCCAGGTGCCTGCCCACGGAAAACCCATCATTCTGCTGGCAGACCGGCAGACTACCGGCGGCTATCCCAAAATCGCCACGGTGGCGTCGGTGGACATTCCCAAGATCGTCCAGCGGAAAACGGATCACAAGGTCCGCTTCCAGGCGATCAGCGTTCAGGAAGCCCAGAAGCTGTATCTGGAGGAAGAAAAGGAACTGCTGGCCATGCGCAGTCGGATTCACACTCCCTGCAAGGAGGTGCTGGAGTGCCGGCTGGTGGCGAAACGACTGACAAAACTGCTGGCAAAGGCCAACGAAACCTAACACAGGAAAAGGTGACTCAATATGAATTTGGAAAAAATTGCAGAGCTGGTTAAAATCATAGAGAATTCCTCCCTGAAGGAGTTTTCCTATTCCGAGGGAGAAATGGAAATTTACCTGAGCAAGCTGGACAATCCTCCCATTGTGGCCCCGGGCGCTGCTGCCCCTGCCGCCGTGGCGGCTGCTCCGGCACCGGCGACTCCCGTCCCCGCAGAAACGCCAGTGGAAGAAGAGGAGCTGTATATCACCTCTCCCATTGTGGGAACATTTTATTCTGCCCCGTCGCCCACTGCTCCGGCTTTCGTCCGGGTGGGGGACAAGGTGAAGAATGGCCAGACGGTGTGCATTCTGGAGGCCATGAAGCTGATGAACGAAATCCAGTGCGAATACGATTGTGAAATCGAGGCGGTGCTGGTGAGCAATGAGCAGAAGGTGGAATACGGTCAGCCCCTGTTCCGAGTTAAAAAGCTGTAAGGGAGTGAAGCCCCATGTTTCATAAAATTCTGGTTGCCAACCGTGGGGAAATTGCGGTTCGGATTATCCGCGCCTGCCGGAATATGGGCATCAGCAGCGTGGCGATCTACTCCCGGGAGGATGCCAACAGCTTTCATGTACAGCTGGCGGATCAGCGGGTGTGCATCGGTGAGGGACCGGCGAAGAACAGCTACCTGAACATGGAGCGGATCATCATGGCCGCCAAAAATGTGGGGGCTGACGCCATTCACCCCGGCTATGGCTTTTTGTCGGAAAACAGCCGGTTTGTCCGGATGTGCCAGGAAAATGATCTGGTTTTCATCGGCCCAACAGCGGATGTGATTGACAAGATGGGCAACAAGTCCCAGGCACGGGCCACCATGATGGAGGCCGGCGTACCGGTGGTGCCCGGCACCAAGGAGCCGGTGTACGATACGGAGACCGCACTGGAAATGGCCAAGCAGATTGGCTTCCCGGTGATGATCAAGGCATCTTCCGGCGGCGGAGGAAAAGGAATGCGGGTCTCGGAATCCCCGGAGGATTTTGAATTCCAGTTCAATCTGGCCCAGCGGGAGTCCGCCAACGCCTTTGCCGATGATACCATGTATCTGGAGCGTTACATCCAAAAACCCCGCCACGTGGAAATTCAGATCATGGCGGATACCCATGGCAATGTGGTAGCCCTGGGGGACCGGGACTGCTCGGTGCAGCGCAATCATCAGAAGCTGATCGAGGAATCTCCCTCTCCTGCCATTGACGAGAAGACCCGGGAAGAAATGAATCGCTGCGCCGTTCTGGCGGCGAAAACTGTGGGCTACACCAACGCCGGAACCATTGAGTTTATTGTTTCCTCCACTGGGGAGTTTTACTTCATGGAAATGAACACCCGGATTCAGGTGGAACACGGCGTGACGGAAATGGTCACGGGAACCGACCTGATCGTAGAGCAGATCCGGGTGGCGGCGGGATTGCCTCTGAGCCTTACCCAGGAGGATGTAAAAATCCGGGGCCATGCCATCGAGTGCCGGATCAATGCGGAAATTCCGGAAAAGCGGTTTATGCCCTGCCCGGGCTTGGTGAAGCAGATTCACCTGCCTGCAGGAAACGGCGTCCGGGTGGACACCATGCTGTACACCGGCTACCGGATTCCGTCGGAGTACGATTCCATGATTGCCAAAGTGATCGTCCATGCTCCGAACCGGGAGATGGCGATTCGGAAAATGATCGGCGCTCTGGATGAGATGGTGGTTGTGGGGGTGGAGACCAATCTGGACTTCCAATACCAGATTATCCGCCATCCTGTGTTTGTCCAGGGAAAAGCGGACACCGGATTTATTGAAGATGTGATGAACCTGAAAACGGGAGATAGATAAGATATGTATAAAATTGACTTGAACAGCGACCTGGGGGAGAGCTTTGGCCGGTATACCCTGGGAATGGATAACCGGATCATCCCGTTGATTTCCTCTGCCAATGTGGCCTGCGGCTACCATGCCTCCGATCCGGTGGTGATGGAGAAAACCGTGGCCATGGCCAAAGAGGCGGGCATCGGCATCGGCGCCCATCCGGGCTATCCGGATCTGATGGGTTTTGGCCGGCGGAATCTGGATGTGACCCCGGCGGAAGCCAGGGCTTACACGCTCTATCAGCTGGGTGCGCTGGATGGCTTTTGTCGGGCAAACGGGGTGAAAATGCAGCACGTCAAGCCCCACGGCGCCCTGTATAACATGGCGGGGAAGGACTATGCTCTGGCCAAGGGCATCTGCGAGGCCATTGCGTCCTTTGATAAGGACCTGATTGTTATGGCCCTGTCCGGCAGTGAGTTGGTCCGGGCGGCGGAGGACATGGGCCTGCGGGTGGCACGGGAGGTATTTGCCGACCGGGCTTATGAGGAAGATGGCTCCCTGGTCAACCGCCGGAAGGAAGGGGCCATGGTGACGGATGAGAATCTGGCCATCTCCCGGGTGGTTCGGATGATTCTGGAGCAGAAGGTCACCGCCATTACGGGGAAGGACATTCCCATCCGGGCAGACTCGGTTTGCGTCCATGGAGACGGGGAGAAGGCACTGGCCTTCGTGGAGAAGATTCGCTCGGAGCTGACCGCCCAGGGGATTCAGATCTGTCCCCTGTCGGAAATTGTATAAAAATCCCCCTGGAGCAGAGGAATCTGCTCCAGGGGCGGACTTGCGCCAGGGCACTGTTCCCGGCGCATATTTTTTGAGAAAAGGGGAGAGTCGGATGGACTCTGACAGAAAAAGCGTCCTGATGCTCCACGCTGCGGTGATGCTTTTTGGCCTGTCTGCCGTGTTGGGCCGGTGGATTTCTGTACCGGCGGTGTGCGTCGCAGGGGGAAGGGTGGTATGCTCCACATTGGTTCTGCTGATCTTGTGCCGGTGGAAAAAGACTTCCACCCGGTTGAACAGTTTTCGGGATGGATGCTTTGCCGTTATCGCCGGCGTTGTGCTGGCGGTTCACTGGACCACGTTTTTCATGGCGGTGCAGACGGCCTCTGTGGCGGTGGGCACCATTACATTCTCCACCTTCCCGCTGTTTGTCACATTTCTGGAACCGGTGATTTTTCGGGAGCGGCTACAGGCCAGAGGTGTACTGTGTGCCTGCGTGCTGATTGCGGGAGTTTTGATCACGGTTCCGGAATTTGCTGTGGAGAACGAAACCACCCTGGGCATTCTCTGGGGGCTGGTTTCCAGCTTTTCTTATGCTATTTTGGCCCTGTTCAACCGGGACTTGTCAGCCAAATATCCTGCCCAGACTGTGTGTTTGTACGAGCAGGGGACAGCGGCGGTGGTGCTGCTGCCATTTCTGGTCCTGACGAACGTCTCCTGGAGTGTGCAGGATCTGGGTGGAATTGCGCTGCTGGGCGTGGTGTGTACCGCTTTGGCTCATGGTCTGTATGTGGCGGCCCAGAAACGGGTGAAAGCCCAGACGGCGGGGATTATTTCCGGTATGGAGACAGTGTACGGCATTTTGTATGCCATGCTTCTGCTGGGGGAAATGCCCACACCCCGGGAGTGGATCGGCGGCGGGGTGATTCTGGCAGCGGCTATTTTTGCGTCAATAGGAAAAAACTGAGGACGCACTGGAAAAACCAGGCGTCCTCAGCGATTCAACTGTTGGTGTACATCAATGGCTTTGATGCGGTATAAGCACGGAAATCACCGAACTGAACTTTTAGCTCCATAGAAACGCCCTTTTCTTGAGCACATTGAAGGCCGTTCTGAACATCCTCAGAAGTAAACACATAAAGTGCCTTCTCATTCTGTGCTGCAGAGTAGATATCCTGAGGCGTATTAGCAAGTTCCACCTGGTACACATTTTCTGAACCATGCCAGCATCCGGCATCCAGCTTGCCCTGAGAATAAACAGCAATCTGAGGTGCCGTACCCCAGTACTCTCCGTATACATATTCGTATCCATTGTCTACTGCCCACTGGCTTAGCTGGGCTTCACTCGGAAGGGGTTCTTTCATCAACTGTAAGGAAGGAAAGTAGCAGTAAAACAGGCTGGCTGTACTGACTGCACAGACCAGCACAACCCAGGCATAGCGTGCAAACTTAGGCAGCTTCCTGGTAATTAAAATGCCAGAGAGCGCAACCAGCGGGAACCACATGAAAATATAAATGGAGCGAAGCGTGATATCCAGAACTAGCGTTGCAAGGAACACCCCGATGATGCCAATGAGGAGCAGGATCCAACACTGTTCCAGACCGTCTTCTTTCTGGAAAATCCGGGAAAGCCAAATCAAACACCCGACTAACCCGATCCCAACCATAAAAAGAATTACCAGCGCAAGAAATCGGGAGTAATCCCCCTGAAGAATGTAGTCCAGACTGGTGATTTCGAGAATAGCATTTGCAATTTGGGAAAGCTTTTGGGAAAGCTCTCCAGAAGGCTGCAGGCTACCATAAATGGTAGCAGATGGAATACTCCACAATTTAATTGCAGCTGCTCCAGCCAAGTTGGCAGCAGCATAGCTGACTGCACGAAACATTCGAAATCGAAAATCACAAATCCGTATGGAATTTCTGCGTAAGATACACCGTATGGCATTAAAAACTTCGTAGGCAAAGATAGGAAGTATGGTAATGGCCAACTGCCTAAGACTTTGAATGCCGGTTGCGAAACAAAGGACTACGGAAATCCCCCAGGAGATAGGCCGAAGCTTATTGGAAACAAGACATCGTGTGTAGTCACCAAGCACAATAAATAGGGTAATCAAATAGCATGCATAGAAGCTGGATTGGGTAAAAAACAGAAGTGTGTTCAAAGAACTGGGACCCCAGGGTGTCACAATGGAGGAAATCAGCAGCAGGCAGGCCAATGCCTGATGAAGGGCGTTGGATTCAAACCCACGGAGCATCCACACAAAGCTTAGAAGAATCAGAAAAGTCATGATTTGGGTTGCCAAAGCCATGGCAAGTTGAATATTTCCGGTTAAACCGTATAAACCAGCAGCCAGTACTGGAGTGGCGATAACATAGAACTGATTACCAAAAGTCCATCCATTTGGAAATAGCGTTTTCTGTTCCCACATACGTACTGCTACCTGACAGTCTGCATACACGTCAGAATTGCAGAAACGGGCAAATCCCCAAAAGTTAAAAAGTGCAAATATAATCAGGTAGGATAAGATGCAGCAACTGGTGATCCAAAACAGACTTAATTCGGCAAATCTGGTATGACTTTTATTTTTCATCATAAAAAACCTCTACAAAACAAAAAAATTAAAATGTAAATGATATATACATAATTAGATAATATCAAATTTCCCTCGTTTTGCAAACAGTTTTTTTTTCTCTTCAGCCTTATCGGCGCGATACACTGAAATTGGAGATAGAAAAATCCTCCCTTGATGCAAAAAAACTACACCAGGGAGGATGAAATATGCCAAGAATGAAACAGAAAAGGCCCAGAGCGTACAGCTCTGGGCCTTGTGGCGGAGCGGGTGGGATTCGAACCCACGTGCCCTTGCGGACAACTTGATTTCGAGTCAAGCTCGTTACGACCACTTCGATACCGCTCCAGACGGGGAAAGGGCAAAACCACGCCCTATCCCGGACATTATACCAGCCGCCGTGGAAAAAATCAAGCGGTTTATTCGTAAATCATGGGTTAAAGCAGAATGGGCTGGATCTGGCGTCCTTCCAGGGCTGCTTCCAGGGCCTGGGGAATTTGAGAAAAGTCCGCTACCATGCTGGTGGGCTTTTTCTGGGCATCGTCCTGGCCAAAGGGGACAAAATAAAAGTGCTTTCTGGCCAGCAGCTTGCCGATATTTTCTGCAGCTCCTGCCAGGGCGTCGTTGGTGGAGACGGCAACCAGTACCGGTCGTCCGTTTCGAAGATGGCTCTTGGCGGCCATAGTTACCGGACCATCGGCAATACTGTGGGCCAGCTTTGCCAGCGTATTGCCGGTACAGGGGGCAATCACCAGAATATCCAGCAGTTTTTTCGGGCCAATGGGCTCCACCTGGGCCAGGGTATGCAGCGGCGCTGTGCCGCAGATTTGCTCGGCCCGATCCCGATGTTCCTGAGCGGTGCCGAACCGGCTGTCTACGCTGTAAGACGCTTCCGAAAAAATTGGGATAACAGTATGTTTCTTGCTGAGTGCCTCCATCACCGGGAAGACGGCGGCGTAAGTACAGAAGGAACCGCACATGGCAAATCCAACGTTCATCTCAATCCCTCCCCAAAATTCGGACAATGCTTTGGGCGATCAGTTTGCCGGAGGATGCCGGGGCATATTTCCCGGGAAGTCCACGGGCAGATATGGCCTGTTCCCAGTCGATTCCAGATCGGGAGGCCAGCTCAACCAGCACGAACCGGGGAGCAGGGGGCAGCTGATCCCTGGAGACAAGCAGCTGCGGTACCGTATTCCAGACAATAGCGAAGTCATTCAGCCGCTGCCTCAGATCATTGGTGTCCAGTGCCCCATACCCCAAAGCCTGGAGCATGGACCGGTCCGATTCTTTCCGGGCGGCCACGGTGACCTCCGCTCCCAATCCCCGGAGCAGCTGGGCCAGGCATTTTCCAATCCGCCCCCAGCCCACAATCAGAGACGGCCCATCGGCCAAGGTGGTTTCCACCAGGGGGGCAGCAACCTCCAGGGCGCAGTGGGCGGTAATGGCGGCGTTTTGCGCCACATACTGGGCATCCCGCAGCAGATCCACAACTGGATATCCTGCCAGTTCTGAGCAGTCCAGATTCCCGCCGATCACCGTGATTCCCGGGGGCAGCATCTCCAGCCACCGGGACAATTCTCCGCCCCCTCGAAGCCGCCCCGGAGCTTCAAAGCTGGGCACATCCAGCAGCAGATGGGTGGCCTCCGGCGTGGGATGATCCACTACGGTGAACCCTTGCTCTGCCAGAATCCTCTGGGCATGGCGGCAGGCGGCGGTGGAGCCGGCAGGGACAATCACAATCCGTTCCTCCAATCACATCACTCCCTCATACCAGAATATGCACCGGGGAAATGGGTTGTGCTTGATTTTTGGAGAGGATTCTGTATAATGAAATCAAGAGGTGATTGCAGTGCAGAGATTGGGATTTATCCATGATATGCTGGATGTGAAGGTATTGATCTTGTGTGTCATGGCCCGGGTAAACTACCCCGTGACCATGCAGCAGATTTACGAGCTGTGCTATCAGGACGACTGTTTGAGCTATTTCGACGTCTGCACCGCCATTCCGGAAATGGTCAAATCCGGCCATCTGAAGGAAGTGGATAATCAGTGCTATGAGATTACGGAGAAAGGTCGGGCGGACGGCGCCCTGACGGAGGATTCCATCGCCTTTACGGTAAAGCAGCGGGCAGAGAATGCCGTTGCACGTTTTAACCGTCAGATTCGCCGCAGCAGCTTTGTGAAGACCCAGATCATTCCCCGGGAAAGCGGAGATTTTTCCGTGGTGATGGCGCTGGATGATGAAATGGGCAACCTGATGACTCTGGAACTTCTGGCCCCGGATCAGCGGCAGGCAGTGCGGCTGAGCAAACTGTTTGAGAAGAAGGCGGAGGCGGTATACAACCTGACCATGGCGGAACTTTTGGACGAAGAAGACGAATTGGAAGAATAGTACCCTTGCCGATTTGGTAATTTTGTGCTATAATGACAATACACCGGATGACCGGTGACACGAAAGGAGCTGCCGCATATGAAATTTCAGTTCAGTGAAAAGAAAGTTAAACTTCCTGAGAATGTCCACGCTTATGCTGAAAAAAAGGTAATGAAGCTGGCACGGTTCTTTGACGAGGATGCGGAAGCACTGATTGTCTTCTCTGTGGAGAAAAACCGGAACAACGTGGAGCTGACCGTTCATGGTGCAGGCACTTGGTTCCGGGCAAGCGAAAGCACATCGGATATGTTCGCCTCCATTGACGCTGCTGTAGGTACCATCGAGGGCCAGATCCGCAAGAACAAGACCCGCTTGGCCCGCCGCCTGAAGCAGGGCGCTTTCAACCGCAGTGTCCAGGAGGAAACCTCTTTTGCACCGGAACCGGAGGAAGAGCTGAACATTGTCCGCACCAAGAAGTTCTACTTCAAGCCCATGACCCGGGAAGAGGCGGTGCTGCAGATGAACCTGCTGAACCACAACTTCTTCGCCTTCCGGGACGAGGACAACGGCGGAAGCTTTGCGGTGGTTTACCGCAGAAATGACGGCGGCTACGGCCTGCTGGATGACGCTCAGTGAGCATTTTGGGAGCCTCTTCGGAGGCTCCTTTTCTTTTGCCCGGTTTGTTGCATTTTGGGGAAAATGTGGTATAATAGTCCCAATTCAAACAAAAAGATAAAGAATAAGGAGATTTGCCCATGGGAATTGTGGTTTTGGGAGCGGTGTTTGTGGATATCAAGGGATATCCGGAGGCGGCTTTTATCCCCACGGGACGAAATGTGGGCCGGGTGGAGCAGATCCACGGCGGTGTGGGCCGGAATGTGGCGGAGGATGTGGCAAACTGTGAACTGCGTCCCACCTTTATCGGTCTGGTGGATGAGAGCGGAACCGGCGTGGATGTAATCCGCAAGCTCAAAAGCCACAAGGTGAACACCGATTATATGCGTGCTACCCGGGATGGAATGGGAACCTGGCTGGCGATTTTTGACAATGATGGAGATGTGGCGGCGTCGATCTCCAAACGGCCCAATTTGCTGCCCATTGTGGATATCTTGAAAGACCATGGGGATGAGATTTTCCGGGACGCCGACAGCGTGATCATGGAAATCGACGTGGACAAGGAGATCGTGAAGCAGACGCTTCACTATGCTCAGAAATACGGGAAAAAGGTCTACGGTGTGGTGGCCAATATGAGCATTGCTCTGGAGCGGCGGGACTTTCTGCAGTCGGTAGACTGCTTTGTGTGCAATCTGCTGGAAGCGGGCATTCTGTTCTCCGATAATTATGAGGGAAAGACGGCGGATGAAATGGTGGAAATCCTGGCCCGGAAGGTCCAGGCGGCCCAAATTCCCAGTATGATCGTCACCATGGGCGGCGACGGTGCGGTGTATGCAGATCGGGAAGGCAACAAGGGATTTTGCCCTGCCCGGCAGGTAAAGGTCAAGGACACAGCCGGGGCTGGAGATGCCTTCTGCGCCGGAGCTGCCATTGGCCTGACCTATGGCAAAAGTCTGCGGGAAGCCTGTGAAATTGGCGCCCACTTGGCTGCTTCTGTGATTGTAACGTCCGAAAATGTGTGCCCTCGGTTCCTGCCTCGGGAGCTGGGTCTGGATCTGGATGTGGTGGACTGAATGGCATACCCGCGTGTTTTGACCATTCAGGACATCTCCTGCGTGGGTCAGTGCTCCATGGCGGTGGCATTGCCCATCCTGTCCGCCTGCGGGTTGGAAACTTGCCTGCTGCCCACAGCGCTGCTGTCCACCCACACCGGCGGCTTTGGAAAACCGGCAGTGGTTCATTTTGATGAACGGCTGACGGAGATTTGGCACCACTGGAAAGAATGCGGCATTACTTTTGACGGCATTCTGGTGGGATATCTGGGCAGCGTCCAGGCGGTGGAAACTGCTCAGCAGATTCTGGAGGAGCTGCTGGCTCCTGGTGGGATTGCCATTGTGGACCCGGTGATGGGGGACCATGGAAAGCTGTATTCCGGGTTTGATGAAACGTACGTCCAAGCGGTGAAGAAGCTGTGTGCCCAGGCGGATGTACTGCTGCCCAATGAGACGGAAGTCCGCCTGCTCACCGGGAGGGACGATGAAGAAGATCCCAAGCGGCTGCTGTCTGCTCTGGGCTGCCCCTGCGTGGTACTCACCGGGGTGGAGGAAGGCCCGGATGCCATCGGCGTACACATCTGGCAGGAAGGGCAGTTGTCTTGTCATACCCATCCCCGGATTCCCCGAAACTTTCACGGGACGGGAGATATTTTCGCTGCGGTCCTGACCGGTGCGCTGCTTCAGGGACGGACGCTGACCCAGGCGGCTGCCGCAGCGGCGGACTTTACCTACCGCTGCATTGCGGATACGGCAGCCAATCCTGCCCACTGGTACGGGGTCAAGTTTGAACCGCTGCTGCCCCTGCTGGGGGAGCTGTCCGGAAATCCGGAAAAGTCTTGGGAAAACTATTGACATTTCCGGTAATTGTGGTAAAATACGGAGGATATGCAAAAACATTGGGAAAGCCAAGCAAGGGTGAAGTCCCGCAGCGAGGGGGAGTTGGTGTGAGCCCCCGGCCTGACCTTGCGCGCCACTTTCTTTGTTGCCCGGGACGACCGGGACGGGTGCTCCCGTTACAGGGCGCTAAGAGATCTGATTCGTCAGATGAATTAGGGTGGTACCGCGATTGACAGTCGCCCCTAGATTTAGGGGCGGCTTTTTTGTGTCCCTACCCCAGATTTCGTACATTTTTTTGGAGGTTGATACCCATGAATCCCAAGCCTTACGGCGTAAATGAGCTGCGGGAGATGTTCCTGTCCTTCTTTGAAAGCAAGGGCCACCTGCGGCTGCCCAGTTTTTCTCTGATTCCCCAGAATGACCAGTCTCTGCTGCTGATCAACTCCGGCATGGCACCCATGAAGCCCTACTTCACCGGTGAGGTGGAGCCCCCCCGGCACCGGGTCTGCACCTGCCAGAAGTGCATCCGCACCGGCGATATTGAAAACATCGGCAAGACTGCCCGCCATGGCACCTACTTTGAGATGCTGGGCAACTTCTCCTTTGGTGATTACTTCAAGCGGGAGGCTATCACCTGGAGCTGGGAGTTCTTGACCAAGGTGGTGGGACTGGACGAGAACCGCCTGTATCCTTCCATCTATGAAAATGACGACGAGGCATTTGAGATCTGGAACAAGGAAGTGGGCGTGCCCGCAGACCGGATTTTCCGCTTCGGCAAGTCCGATAACTTCTGGGAGCATGGCTCCGGCCCCTGCGGCCCCTGCTCCGAGATCTACTATGACCGGGGAGAGAAGTATGGCTGCGGCAAGGAAGGCTGCACCGTGGGCTGTGACTGCGATCGGTACATGGAAGTGTGGAACAACGTGTTCTCCCAGTTCAACAACGACGGCAACGGCAACTATACCGAGCTGGCGCAGAAGAACATCGACACCGGCATGGGCCTGGAACGGCTGGCGGTGGTCTGCCAGGACGTGAACTCCCTGTTCGATGTGGACACCGTGATGAACATCACCAACAAGGTAACGGAGCTTACCGGTGCCTCCTACGGCCAGAGTGTGAAGATGGATGTGTCCCTGCGGGTGATTACCGACCACATCCGGGCATCTACCTTTATGATTGCCGATGGCGTTCTGCCCAGCAATGAGGGCCGGGGCTATGTGCTGCGCCGTCTGCTGCGGCGGGCTGCCCGTCACGGCAAGCTTCTGGGCGTGAATCACCCCTTCCTGTACCAGGTGGTGGAGACGGTGATTGAGGAAAATGAAAATCACTATACCTACCTGCGGGAGCGGGCGGAGTATATCACCAAGGTGGTAAAGGTGGAGGAAGAAAACTTCGCCCGGACCATCGACGGCGGCATGGCTATTTTTGCCAATATGCTGGCGGAGCACAAAGCCAAGGGCGAGACCGAGTTCTCCGGTGCCGATGCCTTCAAGCTGTACGACACTTATGGTTTCCCCATTGACCTGACCCTGGAAATGGTGGCCGATGAGGATATGACCCTGAATCAGGCGGAGTTTGCTCAGCTGATGCAGGAGCAGAAAGTCCGCGCCCGGGAGGCCCGGAAGGCTCTGGGCGATCTGGCCTGGGCCGGCATTGACCTGGGCCTGGACAACACTCCCACCACCTTCGTGGGTTATACTCAGAACAACTGCGACGCCAAGGTCCTGGCGGTGTGCGTGGGAGATGAGCTCTCCGGCACCATTGCCGGCGGCGAGAGCGGCATCCTGGTGCTGGACAAGACCCCCTTCTACGCAGAAATGGGCGGCCAGGTGGCGGACCAGGGCGTGATCCTGGCCGGAGATAGCCGTTTCCAGGTGACTAATGTCCAGAAGGACAAGGGCGGCAAATACCTGCACTACGGCAAGATGATCAGCGGCTCTGTGAAGGTGGATGATCTGGTGTGCGCGTCCATCGACGTGGAGCGCCGGAAGGCCATTATGCGTGCCCACTCCGCTACCCACCTGCTGCAGAAGGCTCTGCAGAGCGTGCTGGGCGATCATGTCCATCAGGCCGGTTCCTATGTGGAACCCGACCGGCTGCGCTTTGACTTTACCCACTATTCCGCATTGACTGCGGAGGAACTGGCCAAGGTGAATGCCCTGGTTCAGAACGCAGTGCTGGAAGGTTACCCCATTGAGACCAGGGAAATGCCCATCGAGGATGCCAAGGCTATGGGCGCAACCGCTTTGTTCAGTGAGAAATACGGCGACACCGTACGGGTGGTAAACATGGGCAACTACTCCATTGAACTGTGCGGCGGCACCCATCTGGACAATACCGCAAAGGTCGGCCCCTTCGAACTGGAGAGCGAATGCTCTGTGGCATCCGGTGTCCGCAGAATCGAGGCCATCACCGGCAAGGCCTGCCTGGAGAAGATGGAGCAGAGCCAGAAGATGCTCTTCGAAGCTGCTTTGAAGTTGAAGACCAAGCCCGCCGAGCTGCTTACCCGGATTCAGGCACACCTGGAAGAGGTGAAGGATCTGAAGCGGACCATTGAGCAGTATCAGGCCAAAGAGGCCTCCGGCGAGGTGGATCGGTTCCTGTTTGGCTCTCATAATCTGGGCGGATACAAGGTTCTCACCGCCACGGTTCCCAATGCGGATGCAGCCAAGCTGCGCCAGATGGGCGACCTGCTCCGGGAGAAGGATCCCAACGTGGTGGCGGTCCTGGCCACGGTGAATGGTGACAAGCCCACCTTCCTGGCAGTCTGCGGCAAAGAAGCTGTGGCCCACGGCATCAAGGCCGGCGAACTGGTGAAGCTGGTGTGTACTACCTGCGACGGCTGCGGCGGCGGTAAGCCTGACTCCGCCATGGGCGGCGGCAAGGACGTGACCAAGGTGGACAATGCCCTGGCAATGGTAGACGACTTCGTCGCTTCCAAACTGCAATAATGCTGATCGGGCGCCGCGGGTCTGCGGCGCCCTTTCCGTTTCTCAAAGAGGAGGACATCCATGCGCAGACTGGTTTGGCTGGCCGTTGGCGCCGGCGGCGGATGCGCCCTTTGCGCCTATATTGTGCAGTCGACATGGCTGCTGCCAGGGGCAGGAATTCTGCTGGTCCTTGCCCTGGTTCTGAGGCTGGCGGCCGGAAACAAGACCTTGCTTCGCCGGCTGTGCCTGATCTTTCTGGGCTGTGGACTGGGAATTTCCTGGTTTGGAATCTATTACCTGCTGTATCTGCAACCGGCGGTGAGGCTGGACGGACAGACAAGAAGCATTACCCTGACCATTCTGGAAGAATCTTGGCAGACGGATTACGGCTCCGGGGTGGAAGGGACAGCCCGGATTGACGGGCGGACATACCGGATCTGCGCCTACGTAGACGATACAGAGCCCATTTCCCCGGGAGATCAGCTTCAGGGGCAGTTTCGTCTGCGTACCACCTTGCCGAACGGACAGGAACCAGCCACCTACCACCGTGGCAACGGCATTTTCCTGCTGGCTTATTCCCAGGATCAGGTACAGATTACCCGGGGGACAGAAAAGAGCTGGCGCACATTCCCGGGTGAATTGAGAAACCGCCTGCTGGACGTGTTGGAAAAATGCTTCCCGGAGGACTGCCTGGCGTTTGCAAAGGCCTTGCTGCTGGGAGAGACCCAGGATCTGGACTATGCCACGGATACGGTGCTGAAAATCAGCGGCATCCGCCATGTGGCGGCAGTGTCCGGTCTGCACATCTCCATTCTGGTGGGATTTCTCACATCCGTCACCTTCCGGAAACGGTATCTGACGGCGCTGCTGGGAATTCCGGTGCTGGTGATTTTTGCGGCGGCAGCCGGATTCACCCCTTCCGTCACCCGGGCCAGCCTGATGTCGGGGCTGCTTCTTCTGTCCCAGATCGTCAACCGGGAGTATGACAGCCCTTCAGCGCTTGGTTTTGCAGTGCTGGTGATGCTTGGGATCAATCCGCTGGTGGTGACCTCGGTTGGATTCCAGCTGTCGGTGGGAAGCGTGGCCGGGATTTATCTGTTTTCCAATCCCATCCGGGATTGGCTGATGGCCCGTCTCTGGCGGCAGGGGAAGCTGCGCAAGCGGATTGCGGGATGGTTTGCCGGGTCTGCTTCCGTTTCCATGGGGGCTACGGTGATGACTGCTCCGCTGTGTGCCGGTTATTTCGGCATGGTGAGTCTGATTGGTGTGGTGACCAACCTGCTGACCCTATGGCTGATTACGCTGCTGTTTTATGGAATCGGCGTGGTGTGTTTGCTGGGGATGGTCTGGCAGACACCGGCAGGAGTACTGGCAGGAATCCTAAGCCCGGGAATTCGCCTGGTCTTGTGGACCGCCCGGACCCTGAGCGGTTTTCCGTTGGCGGTGGTATATACCCGCAGCCCGTATATCGTGATCTGGCTGTGCTTTGTCTATGTGCTGTTAGGCATTTTTCTGCTCAGCAAGGTGCGCAGTCCGGGAACGCTGACTGGTCTGGCGGCGCTGGGGTTGTGTTTTGCCCTGCTGGCGTCCTGGGCGGAGTCGGTGCTGCCCGGGACCCGGCTGACGGTGCTGGACGTGGGGCAGGGGCAATGTCTGCTGTTACAGGCGGAGGGCAAAACCTATATGGTGGACTGCGGGGGAGAGTCGGATGATACCACGGCAGACATTGCGGCATCTGCCCTGCTCAGCCAGGGAATCTCACGGCTGGACGGCCTGATTCTGACCCATTTTGACCGGGATCATGCCGGAGCGGTGGAAAATCTGCTCAGCCGGGTTTCTGCCGAAGTGTTGATTCTTCCTGCTCAGTCCAATTCTCTTTCTCTGCCGGAAAACACCCGGGTTATTTATGCCGACCGGGATCTGAGGCTGTCTTTTGCGGGGGCAGAACTGACTGTTTATCCCCCGGATTTTCCGGGAGATAGCAACGAAAGCAGTTTATGTGTCTTGTTTGATACGAAAAAATGTGATATACTCATAACCGGAGACCGGGACGGCTTTGGAGAGCGGTCCCTGCTGCGAAATGCGGACATCCCCCAGGTGGATGTGCTGATCGCAGGGCACCACGGCTCTAAAAATGCTGTCTGTGAAGAGCTGCTTCAGGCAGTGAAACCGGAAATCGTGTGTATTAGTGTGGGAGCGGATAATCCCTACGGACACCCGGCACCGGAACTGTTGAAGCGGCTGGATACCTGGGGATGCCGGGTCTTCCGCACGGATCTGCAGGGAGACATTGTAATCAGGAGGTAGCCCATGGCAAAAAAACCGGATGCTGGTGACGCCCTTCAGGAGTTGAAGCAGGCGCTGAAAAACAAGGACCTTGGAAGACTCTATGTGTTCCATGGGGAGGAGACCTTCCTGCTGCACCACTATCTGGGGCAGATGAAAAAACAGCTGCTGGACCCGCTGACGGAGTCGTTCAACTTTCACCTGCTGAACAATGAAAACTTTGACCTGCAGACCTTTGCCGATGCAGTGGAGAATCTGCCTATGATGGCGGAAAAGACCATGATTCAGGTGGATGAGGTGGATTTTTTTAAGTTCGGTGAGGCGGACCGGAATAAAATGACCCAGATTCTCTCGGACATTCCGGATTACTGCACGGTGGTTTTTACCTATGTGGCGGTGCCCTGGAAGCCGGACAAGCGGCAGAAAAAACTATGGGACGCAGTGGACGGAAACGGAAAGATCGTGGAGTTTGCCCGGCAGAATCAGCGGGATCTGATCGCCTGGGTGACCCGGCATTTTGCCGCTCAGAAAAAGCGGATTTCCAATGATCTGTGCGCCTACCTGATTGAAATCACCGGGGGGACCATGACGGCCCTCAGCGGGGAGATTGACAAAATCTGCGCCTATTCCGGGGCGGAGGAAATCCGAAAGTCGGACATTGACGCGGTGACCGAGCCGGTGCTGGATGCGGTGGTGTTCCAGATGACCGATCAGCTCAGCTCCGGACGGTATGACCAGGCGCTGGCAAAGCTGCAGCAGCTGCTGAAAATGCAGCAGGAGCCGCTGGCCATCCTGGGGGCTGTAGGAGCCCAAATCCGTCGGATTGGTACGGCCCGGACCCTGCTGGATGCTGGAAGACCGGCATCTGAACTGCAAAAACTCTGCGGTATTCCCGATTATCCTGCCCGGAAGACCATGGAGGCGGCCCGGCGGTTTACGCCAGCCTTCTGTGCCGCAGCGGCGGAAATGCTGATGGAGACGGACTATCAGATGAAAACGTCCTTCGACGATCCCCAGCGGCTTTTGGAGCTGCTGATTTTGCGGCTGGCACAGGAGGCACGCCGTGGTTAAAATTCGGGAGACCATTGTGGTAGAGGGCCGGTACGATAAGAATACCCTGGCCCAGATTGTGGATGCCCCCATTTTGGAGACGGCCGGCTTTGGAATTTTCAAAAACAAGGAGCAGATGGACCTGCTCCGCCGGGTCGCCAAGGAGCGGGGACTGATTGTGTTTACCGACTCTGACGGAGCCGGATTTGTCATCCGCAACCGAATCAAAAGCGCCATTCCGGCGTCCCAGCTGAAGCATGCCTATATCCCGGATATTTACGGCAAGGAGAAGCGAAAATCCGCCCCGGGAAAAGAGGGCAAACTGGGAGTGGAGGGGATGAACCCCCAGGTGATTCTGGAAGCCCTTCGACGTGCGGGCGCAACCTTTGAAGAGGAACCCGCCCAGACTCCCACCCCGAAAATTACCAAGCAGGACTTGATGGACCTGGGGCTTTCCGGCAGTCCGGACGCCGGGGAGCGCCGGAAAAAGCTGCTGAAAGCCTGCCGGTTCCCGGAGCACATGAGCGCAAATGCCATGCTCCAGGCTCTGAATCTGCTTTATACCCTGGAGGAGGTTCAGGACCTGGTTTCGGGTTTGTAATACAGGAGAACACACATGGTAGATATACAGGTAAAAAACTTAACAAAATTCTTTGTCATCGGAGAATACCTGCTGGACGGCCTGAGCTTTGAAATTCAGGAGGGGGAGCGGGTGGCGATTCTGGGCCGCAACGGCTGCGGAAAGACTACTCTGTTCAACATCCTCACCGGACAGATGGACTACGATGGAGGAGAGGTCTACGTCAATCCCAACAAGCGCCTGGGGCTGATTTCCCAGATTCCCCACTTCCCGGAGGGTTACTCCGTGGAGGATGTGCTGCGGTCGGCGTACCAGGATCTGCTGGGAGCCAAAAAGAAAATGGAGCAGCTGGAGAAGCAGATGGCTTCAGGGGCCACTCAGGAGCAGCTGGCGGAGTATGACCGGCTGACCAACCGGTTCCAGTCCGGCGGCGGCTATGAGATGGATGTGGAAGTGGACAAGATCTGCAACGGCCTGGGAATTTCCCAGGACCAGCGGGAGCAGTCCTTTGCCAGCCTGTCCGGCGGGGAGAAAACCCGGGTGAACCTGGCCCGGCTGCTGCTGGAAAAAACCGACATTCTGCTGCTGGATGAGCCCACCAACCATTTGGATCTGCGCAGCGTGGAATGGCTGGAGCAGTATATTCTGGGATTCAAGGGTACGGTGCTGGCCATCTCCCATGACCGGTATTTCATTGACCAGATTGCCCAGCGGGTGATTGAGATTTCCCAGGGCCATGCGGAATTCTATTCCGGCAACTATTCGTTCTATATGGATGAAAAGCAGGCCCGGTTTGACCTGCAGATGAAGCAATACCAGCAGGAGCAGGCGAAATTGAAGCAGCTGGGCTACACCGTGGAGCGGATGAAGGGCTGGGGCATCAACAACCGGACCCTGTACCGCCGGGCCATGTCCATCCAGCACCGGATGGAGCGGATTCGCAAGACGGAAAAACCCCAGAAGGAACGGACCATGAAGGCATCCTTCGGGGAGAAGGATTTTTCCGGAGACGTGGTCTTCAAGATGAAGGGAGTCAGCAAGTCCTTCGGGGACCGGACATTGTTTTCTGACGTAAACCTGAATGTGGAGGCCGGGGAGCGGATTGCCCTGCTGGGAGACAACGGCACCGGCAAGTCCACCTTTATCAAATGCCTGCTGGGGGAAGAGGACTGCCAGGGGAAAATCCAGTTCGGTCCCACAGTGAAATGGGGTTACCTTCCCCAGATCATTCACTTTGACCACCCGGAGCGCAGCCTCTACGACACCATGCTTTATGAAAAGAACTGCACCCCACAGGTTGCCCGTGACCGCCTGGGAGCGTTTCTGTTCCAAGGCGAGGATGTATTCAAGCAGGTAAAAAACCTGTCCGGCGGGGAACAGTCCCGGCTGCGTCTGTGTATGCTGATGGATGAGAAGATCAATCTGCTCATTCTGGACGAACCCACCAATCACCTGGACATCGCCTCCCGGGAGTGGGTAGAGGCCGCCATTGAGGAATTTGAGGGCGTGCTGCTGTTTGTGTCCCACGACCGATATTTTATCGAAAAATTTGCCGAACGGATTTGGCTTCTGGAGGATGGTACCATCCGGGATTTCCCCTGCGGATACCAGAAATACCGTTCCATTCTGGCCCATGAGGCGGCGGCGAAACCGGAGACACCTCAGGCCCCCAAGGTGAAGAAGGAGAAGCCCAAGGGCGGAACAAAGGACACGGAGAAACTGGTCCGCCGCCTGGAGCGGGAGATTGAGAAGCAGGAAGCTCTGATTGCCCAGCTTGACAAGAAAATTGAGGAATCCGCGTCGGATTATCAGCAGTTGACCCAGGTGCTGGAGGAGGAAGAGGCTGCGGAGGCCGTACTGATGGAACTAATGGAGCAGTGGGAAGCTGCCCAGGAATAAAAGGAGTATGCTATGAGCCGGAATAAAACCTATCCGCCGAAGGAATTTGTCTGGACGCTGGAACTGGACGGAGAAGAAAAAATCTGGAAATGTGTGGTAGGGGACACGGAGTGCGTCACTTACGAGGGAGATGTGGAGAAAAAACATCTGAAGATCATGAATCCGGAGCGCAAGCAGAAGGTCCTGCAGATCGACACCACCACGGTGGTTTATGGTCGGCAGACCCCCTTCCAGCTGGAAAACGGAGTGCCCTACATTCAGATTGACGGAGAGTGGATCAAGTCTGATACCAGTATCGAAGATCGGCTGAACGCCACCATTCAGATGCATGTGCGGACTTCCCACTGGCAGGTCGCTGCCGGCTTGGCGTTGTTTGCTGTGGCGCTGGCCAGACAGCTGATCACCGGAGAGGGAGACTGGTGGATGCTTACCGTGTTTGGAACCTTCTGTATCCTCAGTGCAGTCATGCGCAGAGTCCGCCTTCGGGATGAGGTGGCGGCCTATCGCCAGTCCCAGGAAGAGGAACGGCAGAAAAAGGAGCGAATCCGGGCCATTCGCCAGGAAAAGGCGGAATCTACCGGCGACGCTTGACAGGCAGAGCAGAATTGCCTATAATGAGCTGAGTACCATTTATAGAAGAAATCGGAGGGATTCCGGTTTCAAAGGAGCGTATAACGATGAGTTCTTGCAATGGAAATTGTTCCAGCTGCGGCAGCACCTCCTGTGGTGACCGCAAGGCGGAGAGCCTGCTGGAAAATCTGAACCCCAAGTCCACGGTGAAAAAGGTAATCGCGGTGGTGTCCGGCAAGGGAGGCGTGGGCAAGTCCACGGTGACCTCCATGCTGGCGGTGGCCATGGCCCGGCGGGGAAAGCGGACTGCGGTGCTGGACGCAGACATTACTGGTCCTTCCGCCCCCACCGCTTTCGGCGTCACCGAGTGCCAGGGTGCCAATGAGGACGGGCTGTACCCGGCGCTCAGCCGCAGCGGCATTCAGATCATGTCCATCAACCTGTTGCTGGACAATCCCAATGACCCGGTGGTATGGCGGGGACCGGTGATTGCCGGCGCGGTGAAGCAGTTTTGGACCGACGTGATCTGGGAAGATGTGGATTATATGTTTGTGGATATGCCCCCCGGAACGGGTGACGTGCCCCTGACGGTGTTCCAGAGCCTGCCGGTGGACGGCATTGTGATTGTGACCAGTCCCCAGGATCTGGTGTCCATGATCGTCTCCAAGGCGGTGAAGATGGCCAACATGATGCACATTCCGGTGCTGGGCCTGGTGGAGAACTATTCCTACCTGTGCTGCCCGGATTGCGGTAAGGAGATTCAGGTGTTCGGTAAGTCCCATCTGGATCAGATTGCCCAGCAGTTCCAGCTGCCTGTGCTGGCCCGTCTGCCCATTGACCCGGCGGTTGCCGAGGCCTATGACAACGGCCTGATGGAAACGGTGAATACCGACGCCCTGAACGATGCGGTTGCCGCCATCGAAAAAGCGTAAAGAAAAAAAGAAACCGCACAATTCTCTTTTTGGGGAGAATTGTGCGGCTTTTCTTTTTATTTGTCAGTCTTGGACATCCAGAAGTCCCAGATTGATTTTCCAGCGGAGGACCCGCCCTGCAGCGGCGTTCAAGGTATCTAGGTCAATGCGTCCGGCCATCACAGCGTCGTACACGGCCTGGTACTGGATGGCATAATCGGTGGAGCATAGCAGATCATTTCCGGCCAGAACCGCCATGACCGCCGCCTCACCGGCACCATACTGGTCAGTGATGGCCTGCATCACCAGATCATCGGTGAGGATGACTCCCTCAAAGCTCATCTCCTGGCGCAGATATTGATGTACTGCCGGAGATAGGGAAGCTGGGAGGGTGTCGTCCAGCGCCTGGACGATGGTATGGCTGACCAGAATGGCGCCGCAGTCTGCTTCGATACCAGCAGCGAAGGGAACCAGGTCCTGGCTTTCCAGGGCTTCCAGGGAACGAGTGTCCACAGCGATGCCGGTGTGGGTATCGGTGTTGTTCCCATAGCCGGGGAAATGCTTCAGCACACTGCCGATCTGATACTGATTCATGATGTCCACAGTCTGGGACACAAAGGAAGCGGTGGTTTGGGCATCCTGCCCCAGGGAGCGGGCGTACATAAAGGCCTCAGAATCCTGAGAGATGTCGCAAACAGGCCCCAGATTCACATTAATGCCCAGAGAACGAAGCAGCTGGCATTTTTCTGTTTCCACAGCCAGCACCTGCTCCATCCCGCCTTGAGCAAAACTGGTGCGGGGGGAGGGGAAGGGAGAGGAGCGGAAGGCACTGTAGCGGCTGATCCGGGTTACGGTACCGCCCTCTTCATCCACGCCCAGCAGGAGAGGGATGGAGGCGGCAGACTGATAACCTTCCACTTTTTCCCGGAACGAGTCCGGCGTCTGGCCCTCAAAATCCGAGGCAAACAGTACAAATCCGCCCAGATGGTAGGTTTGGATGTCGGTCAGTGCGGTGTCCGGCTGACACCGGGCAAAAAACAGCTGTCCCACTCGCTCTTCCAGGGTCATCTGATTCAGCAGTTGGCGGACCGGGTCCGGTGCCTCCGTGGGCGTTGGCTCCGTAGGAACGGTCTGAACAGCTTCTGTGGTCTCCGGAACTGCCTGACTGGGAGTGGAAGGGGGAGCATCGTCTTCGGCTGGAAGGGGCGCGGCACAGCCGACCAAAAGCAGCATACTGATCAAAAGGGCAATATATCGCATGGGATCACCTCTGGGGTATCTTACCATGATGGGCGAAAATTGTCAACAAACGAAAGCTGCCCTCTGTTTCTCCCAGAGAGCAGCAAAAAAGCTTACAGAGTGTGTCCGATCAGATACCACAGAAGCAGAAGTACAATCAGCAGCGGGATGTAAGCGGCCAGGGCCGAGGCGCTGATACAGATCACGGTGTAGCCGAAATAACCCAGCAGATACACAATGCAGCACAGAATCACACTGGTGAACACCGCCTTGCTCAACTGTTTTCCTACGCAGTTGGAGAAAAAGAAGGTATACATTGCCCCCAGGAAGGGATTGGCAATGGCAATCACGAAGCCAAGGACCAGACTGATGATGCCGGAAAGCAGCGTAACAGCCAGGATAATCAGCAGTACAGTGGGCGCGTAGGACACCAGCAGGTCCGGCATATAGGCGTGGAAGAGATACCGCACCGCCCAGTGCAGCACAAAGGAGCAAGCCACGCAGAGCAGGCGGTACAGGTACCAGCCCACAGCCGTGCGACCTTTGGGGATCATGCTGTCCAGGAAATTAACCAGAAAAGCCAGGATCACCAGGGAAAGCAATTCCTCACACAGCGGGAAAAAATCAAGATCTCCCAGAGGAAACACAATCAGGTAGTCACCGGAAAACGCCACAAAGGGCAGCGGGGTCAATAGCCAGTCAAAATTCTGGGGGCGGAAGGTATATACAGCGACGGTGACAGCATAGATAAACAAAATGCCAATGACCGAGGAAAGGGAATGATTCAGGCTGGAGCGTTTGCCCAGCACTACCCGGCTCAGCACACCCATAATCAGCGATGCCACCGCGAAATAGACCAAAAACTTGGCGGAGGCCACAAAGTCGATTTCTGCCGGCAGATAGGAAGAGGTATGCCGGATAATCTGCCGCAATTCCGGAGGAAAATAGTTCACCGCACCGGAGAGTGCAGCGTTCAGATCCTGCGGCAGATCGGGCAGAATGGTGGGCAAGGATGCGTCAATATCCATAGGGAAGTCCTTTCGATAGAAGAAAAGCCGCCGCCATTTCTGGCGGCGGCACAGCTTAAAAGGGGAAGGTCAATTACTTGATCTCGGCCTCGGCGCCGGCTTCCTTCAGCTCGGCAACCAGCTTCTCGGCATCTTCCTTGGAGATAGCTTCCTTCAGGGTCTTGGGGCAGTTGTCCACCAGATCCTTGGCGTCCTTCAGGCCCAGGCCGGTAGCGGCACGGACAACCTTGATAACGCCCAGCTTGGAAGCACCAGCGCTCTTCAGGATGACGTCGAACTCGGTCTTCTCCTCAACCTCAGCGGCAGCGGTAGCAGCAGGAGCAGCAACAGCGGCAGCAGCGGCGGAAACACCGAAAACTTCCTCCAGAGTGTGAACCAGTTCGGACAGCTCCAGAACGGTCAGTTCCTTAACCTGATCAACCAGAGCATTGATCTTTTCGCTAGCCATGATAAAATCCTCCTAAAAGTATGTGTTGTGATAGATTTTGATTACGCAGATCGCATTAAGCTTCTGCTGCGGGAGCGGAGCCGTCCTTCTGCATCCGGATCTGATCCAGAACAAAGGCCAGGCTGGAGATAGGAGCCAGGAAGGTACCCAGGACAGAAGCCACCAGGGCGTTCTTGCTGGGCAGTTCACCGAAGCCGTTCAGCTGATCGGCGGACAGGACAGAACCTTCCACGATGCCACCCTTGATGGCGATCTTGCAGGTCTTGTTCTTCTTGGCGAACTCGCAGACGATACGAGCGGGAGCGATGGGGTCACCCGTGGTGCAGGCCATAGCGGTAGTGCCGTTCAGAATCTCAGAGAAATCGTAACCGGCATTCTTGGTTGCGAACTTGGTCAGAGTGTTCTTAACAACGGCGTACTCAACACCGGCCTCCCGGAACTGCTTACGCAGCTCGGTATCCTGAGCAACGGTGATACCCTTGTAGTCGACGAAAACCACGGAAGTAGCTTCCTGGATCTTGCCGGTCAGGGACTCCACAACAGCTTTCTTGCTCTCAAGAACCTTAGCGTTGGGCATGATTTTCACCTCCGAAAATAAAAAATGTCTTCCTGCCAGAAGACAGAAAGACACGCATAAAATCACTTTCAGCGCACCTCGGCAGGACTTATGGCTTGCGCCGCCTGCTGTCTTTGGCAACTTGTGTATAATAGCAGAAAAAAAGGTATTTGTCAAGAGAAAATCTAAAAATTTTCTTCATTTCGGGAAAATCCCCTGACTGCCACGGCAGTCAGGGGAAGAAAAACGATTACAGGTACTTGGCGGTGGAAACCTTCACGCCGGGGCCCATGGTGGAGGCCACGGTGCAGGACTTGATATACTGGCCCTTGGCAGCTGCGGGCTTGGCCTTCACAACAGCCTGAACCAGGGTGTCCATGTTCTCGGTCAGCTTCTGAGCACCGAAAGAAACCTTGCCGATGGGGCAGTGGATGATGTTGGTCTTGTCCAGACGATACTCCACCTTACCGGCTTTGATTTCCTTGACGGCAGCGCCCACATTGGGGGTCACGGTGCCGGCCTTGGGGGAGGGCATCAAGCCCTTGGGGCCCAGGACCTTACCAAGACGACCAACAATACCCATCATGTCGGGGGAAGCCACGACCACGTCGAAGTCGAACCAGTTTTCCTTGGTGATCTTCTCCACCAGGTCCATGCCGCCCACGTAGTCTGCGCCGGCTTCCTTGGCCTCGTCAGCCTTGGCGTCCTTGGCGAACACCAGCACCCGACGGGTCTTGCCGGTGCCGTTGGGCAGAACTACGGCGCCGCGGACCTGCTGGTCAGCGTGACGGGAGTCAACGCCCAACTTGATGTGCAGCTCGACGGTTTCGTCAAATTTGGCGGAAGCGCCCTTCACAACCAGATCCAGGGCTTCGCTGGGATCATACTGAACGGAGCGGTCAATCAGCTTGGCGCTCTCCTGATACTTTTTGCCTCTAAACAATTTTATATCCTCCTTATCGTGGTGATGCGGAAAAATCCTCCCACATTTCCGGAACGGTCATTCCGGACAAAGCAAAAATCAATCGACAACGGTAACGCCCATGGAGCGGCAGGTACCGGCAACCTGGCTTTCGGCAGCCTCCAGAGTGGGGCAGTTCAGGTCAGGCATCTTGGTCTTTGCGATCTCAGTGACCTGAGCCTTGGTGATGGTGCCGACCTTGGTCTTGTTGGGAACGCCGGAACCCTTCTCCAGACCGATTGCCTTCATAATCAGCAGGGGGGTCGGAGGAGTCTTGGTGATGAAGGTGAAGCTGCGGTCAGCGTAGACCGTAATCACCACGGGAATCTTGTAGCCCTCCATATCCTTGGTGCGGGCGTTGAATTCCTTGATGAATGCAGCGATGTTCACGCCGTGCTGACCCAGAGCAGGACCTACAGGGGGGGAAGCGGTTGCTTTTGCGGCGTTGATCTGCAGTTTAATAATGCCAGTGACTTTCTGTGCCATGATAGCACCTCCTGAATAAAATGTGGTAATATGCGCAGCGCGCATGCTTTTCGGGGCGACCAGCCCCTCCCACGTTCCGATCGAAAAATCGATCCGATGCGTTTACTGGGATACAACCTCAATCTGATCGAGCTCGAACTCGACGGAGGTTTCGCGGCCAAACATCTGGACAACCACGCTGACCGCATTGTTTTCGACGTCGATGCTCTCCACAGTACCGGTGAAGGAACTCAGCGGGCCGTCCAAAATCCGAACGGTATCGCCAACCGTATAATTGACGATGATTTCCTTCTTCTCAACGCCCATCGCGTAGACTTCCTCGTCAGTCAGGGGGGTGGGATCGTTGCTGGATGTACCGACGAAGCCGGTCACACCCCGGATGTTGCGGATCACGTGCCAAGTGTCATCGCTGTAAACCATCTTGACCAGGACGTAACCGGGATAAATCTTCCGGTCATAGGTCTTGCTGGCGCCGGACTCCGTGATCTCGGTGACGGTTTCCAAAGGGATGGAAACGGCCAGGATTTGGTCATGGAGGGAACGGGACTCGACGGTCTTTTCGATGGTGGCCTTTACTGTGTTCTCATAGCCGGAATAGGTATGCACCACATACCATCTTGCAGTTTCAGCCATGACAGTGCCTCTTAGTGGAAGACGCTGATCAGAGCGTCAATGCCGACCTGGGCCACGAAGTCGAACAGCCAAATGAAGACGCCGACAGCAATCACGCAGCCGACGACGATGGCGGTGTTCTTCAGAACCTGCTGGGGGGTAGGCCAGACAACCTTCTTCAGTTCACTGCGGAGCTCCCGGAAGTACTTGCCGACTTTACCAAAGGTTCTTTTGAACCAGTTTTCCTTTTTGACATCAGCCATGATGGGGACGCCTCCTTACTTGGTCTCGTTGTGAACGGTGTGCTTCTTGCAGAATCTGCAATACTTCTTCATTTCGAGACGGTCGGGGTCGTTCTTCTTGTTCTTCATGGTGTTGTAGTTTCTCTGCTTGCACTCAGAGCATCTCAAAGTGACTTTAACGCGCATTAACGGCACCTCCTTAAATCATTGCCTCCCTGTATCACCCTGGCTAGAAAAAGAATTTAGGCAGCGGTCAACTACAAATTACCGCTCCGGGGCTGAAAAAGGCGCAGAAAAAAAGCCCTTTTTCACAGGTGAAATCATTCTAACACAGCGGCTTTGGAATGTCAACAACTATTTCGGCAATTTTTGGGTATTTCCTCCGGTTCCCGGGGGAAATACCCAACGGAAAAAGGAAATTCATTGATCCTTGTTGTTAAAGAAAAACAGCAGGAAACGATATAGACCAATCCCGGCCAGAATCAACAGAACCAGCAGAGAAACCGTGCCCTCCGTTGTGGAGAAAAAAGCCGTCCTTCCCGGCAGAATTACAATGGCAACAAAGGCCAGTCCGGCCAGGAGCAGCCAGAAATTATGGAGAAATTTCAAAATGTTCTTTTTCCCACGGGGCATATCCGGTTCCAGCAGCTCCGGGTGCTTGACGGTGCAGCGGACGATGGCCGTTGGAATCCGGGAGACATGGGTGTACAGCCGTTCTGCGGAATATTCCACCCCATCCAGGGTGAATTCGGGGTACATCCCTTCCCGGGTGATGGTGAGATCCAGATGATTTTCCCGGGCAAAGATAAGCAGGGCATCCGTAAATTCCCGGGGATTGGTGATCGGGGTATCCGGGGTGAACGTGAATGTGGATCGGGACATGGCTTTGGACATGGCCTGATAGTCCCGAAGCCACCGGGAAAACAGCTGCCCACGGTTCTCCGGCTGATCCATCTGCGCCAGCAGACTGTCAATGTCCGTTTCGCCCTTGCTCATGGCCTGGCAGAAGCGGATGGCAGTCTGGGCATCCTGGATTTTTCGGCGAAGCTGGGCTTCCTGGGCTCCTGCGGCCTGTTCCAGGGAAAGCTTCCCGGCCAGGACTTTCTGGATTTCCTCCAGGGGCATATCCACCATCCGCAGTGCCCGGATGTATTTGAGATTTTGAATGTCCTCCGGGGTGTACTCCCGATAGTCATTTTCCGGATTACGCGTCGGGCGAAGCATCCCTTTCTGCTCGTAAAAGCGGATGTTCCGCCGGGAGATTCCGGTGAGTCGTTCTGCTTCTTTGATATTCATAAAATGGTGCCTCCTTTCCTGGATGCCTTTAGCATAGGCCATGCATCAGGTGGAATGTCAACAACTTTTTCGGCGAATTTGAAATTCTGTGCTGGGATTTAACGAAAATCAGGCAGCGTTTTCTATGATGTTCGTGGAGAGCCAAACACCTGGGGATGTTTGACAACAAAGGCGTAGACTCCGGATGAACCGGGAACCCGGTAGACCACAAAAACTTCCTCATCCGAATCGATGCAGGATGTTTCAAGAGAGAAAAGCCCTGAAGAATCGAGGGACAGGGTGTAGGTGTTGACGGTTACTGAATCTCCGATGTGAATTTCCTCCGTCACGGAGAGTGAATCGCTTACCGGCTCCGAAAAACCGAAAGTGATGGTGCCGGAATCGATAAAATTCAGATTGACAGAAGGCAGCAGTTCCAGATTTTCAGAATCTTCCGAGTTCGCAAACCAAAGGGACATACATACGAATCCACCCATCAGACCGCCGGCTCTTCGATCTGCTCCACGAACGGTCAGGGTGTCGATGCGGCTCAGTTTCCAACGCTGCCGGACGGAATCCGCCTGGAGAAATTCCAGCAGAACCGTTCCATCGTCGGTCACCTGAAGCTGGTAAGCCTTGTCCTGGGAGAGCCAGACTCCGGTATCCGGATTTCCCGGAACGGGCTGAAATCCAAAGGTACAGACCTGTTCCTTTTCCTCACTGGGGTAGGGGGTCTGGTAAAACAGCAGCGTTTCTTCCGGAAAAAGGTCCAGGGCAATCAGAGGAAGCTCCTCCTGGGAATCTCCCAGCAAAACCTCCTCTACCCGGTAGCAGTGACCGAAGGGATTTTCCCCGGAAAAAACAGGCTCCGCCTGGGTGCTGATACGCTGATATTCCTGCCACGCGGGGTAGGCCATCAGCCCGATCAGGCAGAGCAGGAACAGACCGTACCGCCAGGGGGCGCGGTCCCGGACTGTGATCCGGGACTCCTGCTCCCAGAGCTGTTCTTCTCCCGCCATGGCGCCTTTCAGGCTGCGGTACTGAAAATACTGCCCCAGGAAAGGAAACCCAAAACCCAGCCCCCATTGCATTACCAGGAAGGTTCGGTCCATGGCCCTGCGGTAGCGCAGACGCTTTCCGTCCCAACCGGATACAGAGATACCAAATATCCATTTTCCCGGTGTGGTTTTTACGGAACAAAGCATCACGGGCTCCAGAAGGAGCATTAAAACCAAGCTCAGAAGCCAAAGAAGGATTTCTCCAAAAGGCTGCTGGAGCACAGAAGGATAGATCAGGTAAATCAGCAGACCATAAATCCCAGAGTCCAGGATTCTTGCACAGAACCTCTGCCAGGGGAATCGGGAGGACGCTTTTTCCGGCGGATGCTCAGGCGTGTCCAGCATAGACAGATACCGGTCCGGATTCAGCTTTGACAAATCTTCCGAAGCGGAGAGAATCTGCCGGATGATTTCTTCCCGGTTGCTGATCTGGTTATGCCTGTATTGGTAGCTGGATACTTGCGCGCTCAGCGCATGAGAAAGGGAGATTTTTCCCTGGAATAAATCCCGGATTGTCTCAATGGGAACGTCCAGCCCGCGAAGAAGTTTAACCTGCTTCAATGTATCTGCGTGGGATTGATTGTACACCCGGTAGCCGTTTCCGGACCGGTCGGGAGTGATCAGACCCTGGGCCTCGTAAAACCGAATATTGGTTTTGGAAATGCCGGTTAATTGTTCCATGTCTTTGATTGTCATTTTGCGTCACTCCCTTCCACTGCTTGTATTATAAAGGTTCCAGCCACTGGAATGTCAAGGAGTTTTTTCGATTGCGGTACTTTTGGAGAAGGCAGAAAAACAGGCTGCCCTCAGGCAGCCTGTTCAGGGAGACGAGAATCAGAGTGCTTTTGATTGTAAGTCAGTCTTTGGCCCATCCGGCGGTACAGCGAACCGCCCGCTTCCATCCGGACAGACGGGACTGCCGTTCCTCCGGACCAATCTGGGGAGAGAACAGCCGATCCACCGACCAGTTCCGGGAGATGTCCTCGGTACTCTTCCAGTACCCCACCGCAAGCCCTGCCAGGTAGGCCGCACCCATGGCAGTGGTTTCCACGCATCTGGGCCGAAGCACCGGGGCGCAGCTGATGTCCGCCTGGGTCTGCACCAGATAGCCGTTGGCGGCGGCGCCTCCGTCCACCTTCAGTGCGGACAGCTTGATGCCGGAGTCTGCTTCCATGGCGGTGAGCACGTCGTTGGTCTGGTAGGCGATGGAGTCCAAGGTGGCCCGGATGATGTGGTACTTATTGACGCCACGGGTCAGTCCCACAATGGCCCCCCGGGCATAGGCGTCCCAGTAGGGCGCACCCAGACCGGTAAAGGCGGGCACCACATAACAGCCGTTGGTATCCCGGACTTTTTGGGCCATGTATTCCGAGTCACCGGCGGACTCAATGAACCGAAGCTCGTCCCGCAGCCATTGGATGGCCGCACCGGCCACGAAGATAGAACCTTCCAGAGCGTAAGAAACCTCGCCGTCTACGCCCCAGGCGATGGTAGTGACCAGACCGTTCCGGGAGAAAATCGGCTTCTTGCCGGTGTTCATCAGCAGAAAAGCGCCGGTGCCGTAGGTGACCTTGGCATCTCCAGGAGCGAAACAGGCCTGCCCGAACAGCGCCGCCTGCTGATCCCCCGCGGCGCCGGAGATGGGGATGGGAGCGCCGAAGTACTGGGCATCGGTTTTTCCGTAGCAGCAGCTGGAGGGCTTTGGCTCCGGCAGCATGGATCGGGGAATCCCCATCAGGTCCAGAATTTCTCCGTCCCATTGCAAGGTATTGATGTTGAACAGCATGGTCCGGGAGGCGTTGGAATAGTCCGTCACGTGAACCTTTCCCCCGGTGAGCTTCCAGATCAGCCAGGTCTCTACGGTGCCGAACAGCAGTTCCCCGGCCAGTGCCTGCTCCAGAGCACCGGGAACGTTCTGCAAAATCCAGCGGATTTTGGTGGCGGAGAAGTAGGGGTCGATGACCAGACCGGTTTTGGACCGGATGGTGTTCACGAAGCCCTGCTCGGTGAGCTGGTCGCAGAAGGGGGCGGTCCGGCGGCACTGCCAGACAATGGCGTGATAAACCGGTCTTCCGGTGAATTTGTTCCAGACGATGGTGGTTTCCCGCTGGTTGGTGATGCCGATGGCGGCTATGTCCGCGGCAGTAGCGCCGATGTTGGCCAAGGCCTGTTTGGCCACTTCCAGCTGAGTGGAGAAAATCTCGTCCGCGTCATGTTCCACCCAGCCCGGCCGGGGAAAGATCTGGGTGAATTCCTTCTGGGCCACGCTGCAGATTTCTCCCTGGGCGTTGAAGAGAATGCAGCGGTTGGAGGTGGTACCGGAATCCAATGCCATGATGTATCTGGGCATGAGACTTCATCCTTTCTGTGTGTGTTCAGGAACACTATACCATATTATCTTCCGGTTGACAATGAAATGTACGTTCAACAGTAAAAAATCCGCTGCCCCAGGAAATGGGGCAGCGGTACGATCACTGGATGTGTACATGATTGTTGATGTGGTCCTGACAGTAGCAGTAGTAGCCCTTGCACCGGGAACAGTAGCGGAACTCCAGCTCCGGATTAGATACATCCGTGCGGCCGCAGACGGTGCAGCGGTGGGTGTAGGGGGCTTTGGGCGCCGCCTTGGTTGCCTCATAGGACCCGGCATCAAATTGAATGACTTTTGCCTTTTTCTGAGTGGGCGCTTTCCGGAACAGCCGCCGGGCATTGACCCGCCAGGACATGGGAACCACGTTGAGAACGTCCTTCCCGAAGAACAGGAAATAGTTGGCCAGGGAGATCACCGAGAACAGGCTGTAGGGGAAGGGGAGTGTGAACAGATCCAGCAGCACAATGGCCAGATCAAACAGGGCAAAGATCCAGGCCTTGACGGGAATGATGAACAGCAGCAAAAACTGGGCGTTGGGGAACAGGGTAGCATAGCTGAGGAACAGGCTCAGGTTCAGGTAGGTAGCGCTGGCTACGCCGCCGAAGATCATGCAGTAGACGTCCATCATTACAACGCCTGTGAGATAGAACAGGTTGAACCGGAGGGTACCCCAGATGTTTTCCATAGCCCGGCCCAGGGAATAATAGCAGAACAGAGAAACCGCCATCAGCAGCAGGTTATCAATTCCGTAGGTCAGGGGGTAGGTAATCAGCCGCCAGACCTGTCCCTGCAGAATCAGCTGCCGGTTAAAGCAGAGAATGTTGTATAGCAGATAGTTGCCGGACATCTGGCTCATGAGGTATACAATGGCGGTTCCCAGAACAATATACAGCATCAGGTTGGGAATGCCTTTATTTCTATTTTTATAGCAGTACAGATCAAACTTTCTGCGAAGATTTTTCAAACCCTTCAACTCCTAATTAGACGTTTCCCTCATTTTATCAGCAAACGAAGAAAAAGTCTATAGCGGAATTGTGAATATTTGGTCCCGGTGTCCCAGAAAAAAAGGTTGACTTTTGACGAAAAAGGAATACAATATACAAAGAAAACTGCATACAGCCTTATCAAGAGTGGTGGAGGGAACGGCCCGATGAAACCCGGCAACCTGTCCGAAAGGAAAAGGTGCCAAATCCGGCGGCAAACGAAAGATGAGGATTCGATTCTACGCACATCGGATCTTCGATGTGCGGTTTTTCTTTGCGTAAACCGGGTGCCCAGCACCCACTGCCAAGGAAAGGAATTTTGCATGGAAAAAAGACTGTTTACTTCGGAATGTGTCACCAACGGACATCCGGACAAGGTGGCCGATACCATCTCCGATGCGATTCTGGACGCGTGTCTGGCCCAGGACCCTGGTTCCCGGGTGGCCTGCGAGACCATGGTGACCACGGATTTCTGCCTGATCTGCGGCGAGATTACCACCCGTGCCCAGGTGGACTACCGGGATGTGGCCCGGGAGGCCATCCGCAGCATTGGCTATGTGCACCCGGGGGACGGATTTGACGCGGACAGCGTGGAAATTCAGTGCCGGATTCACACCCAGTCGGCGGACATCGCCCTGGGGACCAATGATGATGTGGGCGGCGCCGGAGACCAGGGCATGATGTTCGGCGGCGCCTGTACCCAGACCCCGGAACTGATGCCCCTGCCTGCTGCTTTGAGCCGGGCGCTGTGCAACCGGCTGACGGCCTGCATCCGGGAGAACGACCTGCTGCGTCCTGATGGAAAAACCCAGGTCAGCGTGGAGTTTGATGAGCAGGGGAAGGTTGCGGGGATTGATACCGTGGTGGTTTCCGTGATGCACAGTGCGGACTTTGCCATGGAAGACCTCCGGGCGTATATCCGCCGGGAGGTGATTGCTCCCGTGCTGTCAGATTACGGCCTCCGGATGGAGGAGGTTGCCCATATCTACATCAACCCCACCGGAAAGTTTGTGATCGGCGGCCCCAACGGCGACACGGGCCTGACCGGACGGAAGATCATTGTGGACACCTACGGCGGGTATTTCTCCCACGGCGGCGGCGCTTTTTCCGGAAAGGACCCCACCAAGGTGGACCGGAGCGCTGCCTACATGGCCCGGTACATGGCCAAGAATCTGGTGGCGGCGGGACTGGCGGAACAGGTGCAGGTGCAGCTGGCCTATGCCATCGGCGTGGCCCAGCCGGTATCTCTGCGGGTGGACAGCTATGGCACCGGCGTGATCTCCGACGAGGCCATGACCGAGCTGCTGCGGAAAACCTGTGATCTGACCCCCGGCGGAATCATCCGGAAACTGGATCTGCGGCGGCCTATTTACCGCACCACGGCGGCGCAGGGCCACTTCGGCGTGGCGGACCGTCCCTGGGAACAGACGGATCTGGCCCCGGAGCTGAAGCGCCTGGCCGGGAAATAAGCAAAATCACCCCCTTGCGCAAGCAAGGGGGTGATTTTGCATCCGGCATTGAATTGTCAAATGAATGAATATAAACTTGCAAAATTTCTTCTTGACAAGAAACGTGTTCAAAAATTACGAAATTGTAACTAACCCTGGATCTTTTCTGATTTATGAACAAAGAATTTCTGGAAGCGCTGTGGAAAAACCTGTGGAAACTGTGTATAACTCAGTGGATAGACAGAAAATTATGAAAGATTCCCTAGGGGTTGACAACATTTTGGGGTTTTCCCGCCAGGAAGCACCGGATGTTCTCCACAACGCAGTCCAGCAGACGCTGACGGCTTTCCACAGGCGCCCAGGCCATGTGGGGGGTGATGATGCAGTTGGGGGCGGTGAGCAGGGGATTGTCCGGCAGCATGGGTTCCCGGGAAACCACGTCTACCGCGGCACCCCGAAGCTTTCCCAGGGTCAGCGCCCGGGCAAGGGCGGCCTCGTCCACCAGACCGCCCCGGGCGGTGTTGATGAGGATTGCCCCGTCTTTCATTTTGGCGATGGTCTCCTCCCGGATGAGATTTTCCGTACTGGGAAACAGGGGACAGTGCAGACTGAGAATGTCCGATTGGCCCAGCAGAGTGTCCAGGTCCACATACCGGGCAAGCTTCTGACCTTCCGGGGTTTCCCGGCGGCTGCAGGCCAAAACGTCCATGCCGAAGGCCCGGGCAAGTCTGGCCACTGCCTGTCCGATCCGACCGAAACCATAGATTCCCAGGGTTTTGCCCGCAAGCTCCGATTGGGGAGTCAGCCAGTAGCAGAAGCCCTCGGAGCGGACCCAGTCCCCCCGATGTACGGATTGATTGTGCAGCCCAATCTGGTGGCAAAGCTCCAGAATCAGAGCCATGGTAAACTGTGCCACTGCGGCGGTGCCATAGCTGGGGACATTGGTCACTACAATGCCCCGCTTCTTGCAGGCGTCGCAGTCCACTGTGTTGTAGCCTGTGGCCTGAATGCAGATCAGGCGGATGTTGGGACAGGCATCCAGCACGGCCTCGGTCATGGGTACTTTGTTCACCAGAACAATTTCACTGTCCCCAATCCGGGCGATGGCTTCCTCCTGGGAATCCGTGGCCTGGTAGAGGGTGACCTCCCCGAATTGGCTGATGCAGTCATAGGAAAGATCGCCGGGATTGAGGGCTTTCCCGTCCAGAATGACAATCTTCATGAAAATTCCTCCAAACGCTTGCGCGGCAGGTATATTTTTGATAGGATAGTGCAAAGAAAAGGATGCGAGGAAACAATGGACATTTTGTATACCGACGAGGATATTGTGGTCTGTATCAAGCCGCCCCGGGTGCTGTCCACAGATGAGCCGGGGGGCTTGCCGGAGCTGGTGCGGCAGGCACTGGGGACGAAGGACGTCCGTACGGTGCACCGCCTGGACCGGGTGGTCAGCGGGGTGATGGTGCTGGCGAGAAACGCCGCCGCTGCTTCCGAATTGTCCCGGCAGATCCGGGAGGACCAATTTCAGAAGGAATACCTGGCAGTGATTCACGGTGTTCCGCAGCAGCTCTCCGGAACCTGGGAGGACCTGCTCTATCGGGACAAGGCCCGGCGGATGACATTCGTCACCCAAACCCCGGGCAAGGGGGTCCAGCCTGCAGTGCTGGATTACCAGGTCCTTGGCCAGAAAGATGGCCTTTCCCGGGTGGCGGTACACCTTCACACTGGCAGAACCCACCAGATCCGGGTGCAGTTTTCCAGTCGGGGTTACCCTTTGGTGGGGGAGCGGAAGTATGCAGTGCTGGAAGACCCATGTGAAATCGCCCTGTGGTCCCACCGCATTGGATTTGCCCACCCCGCATCCGGCGCTTGGGTGGAGTTTTCCCAGGAGCCGCCGGACCAGTACCCCTGGAATGCGGTTCCCTGACTTTTGAAAATGAACAGGAGGATTTTCCATGCCCCACTATGATTTTTTTCAGAACCGGGAATGTGAATACTTTCCCTGCCATCCGGGGGCTGACCCGGAAACTTTCAGCTGCCTGTTCTGCTACTGCCCGCTGTATTGCCTTGGGGAACAGTGCGGCGGCAGCTTCCGCTATACGGAAAACGGGATCAAGGACTGCACCAACTGCCTTCGTCCCCACCGGCGGGAAAATTACGGTGTGATCTGCGATAAAATGAGCCAGGTGCTGGAACTGGCCAAGCGCCCCGGCGGCCAGAAAGAAACAAAATAAGGCTGATCCTCCGCTGAATTACAGCGGAGGATTTTTTCCGTAAATCCGGGCGATTTCCTTGACCATTTCTGTGTCTGCGGGACAGAAATCAAACTGCTCTCCCTGACTGGGATGAATCCAGCGCAGATCGTTGTGTTCCAGCGCTTGGGGGAAACCGCTGGGGATGGTGCAGTGGAACAGGGTCAGGCGAATCATCATGTCGGGATATTCGTGGATCACCTGCATGAACCGGCGGCCCACGTTGACGGTGATGGCCAGCTCCTCTGCGCACTCCCGGGCCAGGGCCTGCTCCATGGTTTCACCTGGTTCCACCTTGCCTCCCACGAACTCCCACAGAAGCCCACGGGATTTGCTGGCCGGCCGCTGACAGATCAGGTATTTGTCCTTTTCCCAGATCAGGGCGGCAACCACATCCACCGGCCGCTTCCGGGTGAGCACCAGGGCGCTGATGGGTGGAATTGTCACATTTCCGCTGACAATCTCCAGAGCGTCGGTTCCGGCCTGATCTTCCCGGATGTTTACATTCCAGGGACCTTCCGGTAGAGTGTGGGAGACCTGAGCAGTATCCGCGTTAAACAACACATACAGCTCGTCGGCCCCTTCGTCAATGTGAAAAGCGACGACCCGCTCGTGGCTGCAGGGAATGGGGTGGACCTTCTGGGCCACCTGCTCCCGGGTGGCCAGACGCAGGGCCGGATGGGCCTTCCGGAAAGCAATCAGCCCCCGGTAATACGCCACGGTTGTGGCGACCTCTTCCTTATCCAGATCCTCCCATTTGATGGCGTTGACCCGGTCGGGAGACCGGTAACTGTTTTCGTCGAATTTTCCCTTTTTGCCGGGCTTGGTGCGAAGCATTTCCTCTCCTGCCTGGAAGAAGGGAACCCCCTGGGACAGCATATAGAACGCCGCTGCCAGCCGGTTCATCCGGGCCAGGACCTCCATCGGCGCTTCCGGAGCGGAGAGAGCCAGCCGGTCATACAGGGTGTTGTTGTCATGGCAGGAGGCATAGTTGACGCACTGATAAGGCTGGGAGGCCCAGGAGGGAATGCCCCGGAAGCAGGCCTCCAGCAATTCTTTTGGATAAATTCCCCCGGACACATATCCCAGGGACCGGTGGTCGAAAACGGAGCCCCGGAGCAGGTCCCGGATGGTGTCGCTGAAGAAGGAGAAGCCGGGCAGCTTGCCGGAATTGGCCTGAACGGCCAGAGGAATGTTTGGTTTGCTGGGCTGGGTGGCCATATTCCAGCCTTCTCCGTAGAAAATCACATTGGGACAGGCCTGCCGGACGGTACTGATAATTTCCCGGACAGTGAATATATCCAGAAGCCCCACCAGGTCAAACCGGAATCCGTCGATGTGGTATTCCTTGGCCCAATAGAGAACGGAGTCCACGATGTATTTGCGGACCATGGAGCGCTCGGAGGCGGTGTCATTGCCGCAGGCGGAGCCGTTGGAATAGGTGCCGTCGGGGGAAATTCGGCTGAAATATCCGGGGACAATCCGGTTGAAGCAGAAGTTTTCTCCGTCATAGACGTGATTGTACACCACATCCATGATCACACTCAGGCCGGCATCGTGGAGGGATTTCACCATTCGCTTCATCTCCCGGACCCGGGTGGCGCCGATTCTGGGGTTGGTAGAGTAGGAGCCTTCGGGCACGTTGAAATTCACCGGATCATAGCCCCAGTTGTACTGGGGACGGCGCAAGCTTTCGTCAGAATAGCCGTAATCAAATACGGGAAGCAGGTGGACGTGGGTCACGCCCAGACTGCGGATGTGCGCCACGCCGATGGGAGTGCCTCCTCTGGTGGTGAGGTCGGACTCTGCAAAGGCCAGATACTTCCCTTTGTGCCGGAAAGGAGCACCACGCTGCATGGAGAAGTCCCGGACATGAAGCTCATAGATCACCGCATCGGTGATCCGGATCCCGGCATGAGGGTCCCGGTCCTGAGCCCAACCCTTGGGGTTGGTGCTTTCCAGATCCACGATCATGGCCCGTTCTCCGTTTAGACCGGTGGCCCGGGCGTAGGGGTCACAGGCTTCATTCATCTGGCCGTCTACCATGACAAGGTAGGTGTAATAAACGCCGTTCAGGTTGCCTGTGCCTTGGGCGACCCAGGTGCCGCATACATCCCGCTGCATGGGAATCTGCCGCAAAATGGCCTGGGAATTGGGATCGCCGGTGGGATACAGATTGATGGTGACCTCCTGGGCAGTGGGAGCCCACAGCCGGAACAGGGTTCTCTCCGGTGTCCAGGTCGCGCCCAGATCGCTGCCGCTATAGGTATACTCCGCTTCAAACTGCGGGGTAGAATACACTTCATACATAAATAAAAGCTGCTCCTTAATGGCGGAATATTCGGAACCATACAGAAATTATAGCATAGGCGTGGGGGTGTGTAAAGGAAGAGACACAGGATTCTGCCCAACATTTTACCAAACTTTACAAGAATTTGATTGAGAAGCAAATGCAAACGCGGTATACTGATAAGGTATGCAAGAAATCTGAAAAAAGAAGGTGGGGTTGTATGACCTATGAAGAAGTCCGCCGGGATGAGGCGGTCAGAGTGTATATTACCCAGGCGGATGCCTCTATGAAGGCGCTGGGTTTCACAGAACACAGTTTCCCCCATGTTACCCGGGTGGCAGAGCTGGCGGGCAGCATCCTCCAGAAGCTGGGCTATCCGGAGAGAACGGTGGAACTGGCAAAAATTGCCGGTTACCTCCATGACATCGGAAACATTGTCAACCGGGTGGACCACAGCCAGAGCGGGGCGGTGATGGCTTTCCGGATTCTGGACCGGATGAATTTCCCACCGGAGGAAATCGCCACCATTGTGACTGCCATCGGCAATCACGACGAGGGCAACGGTGTCCCGGTGAATGCGGTGGCGGCGGCGCTGTTTCTGGCGGATAAGTCTGACGTCCGCCGCAGCCGGGTTCGCAGCAAGGACAGCGTAGCCCAGGATATCCACGACCGTGTGAACTATTCCGTGACGGAATCCCAGCTGGTGATGGATGTGGAAAAGCACACCATTGATCTGAAACTGACGGTGGATACCCAGGTCAGTTCAGTCATGGAATATTTTGAGATTTTTATGAAGCGGATGCTGCTGTGTGTTCAGGCGGCCAAGCGCCTGGAACAGACCTTCCACCTGACCATTAACGGCCAGTCCCTGATTTAATGATTTAATAAGTAAAGCCTGCGGCAAACTCTTGCCGCAGGCTTTTTAGACTGTCGAAAAACCCCTTCGAGGCTTTTCGACAAGTTTTTTGCAGTCTACTGCGCGCATAATTTGTCCCCCCACCGGGGGACAAATTCCACACTTGTAGCCTGAAAAGTGTTTTCTGCCAGGTACACGCCCTGGCAGAAAACTTTTTTGACTTAATTTGCCGGCGCAGGCGGCAAACTCTGTGAGATTCTTTTGACACCCTCCAAAGTCTGCGGCAATTTTGCCACGGGCTTTTGTATTGTCTCGGTAGTTAACCGTTCAGTCGGTTCAGGGCGGCGGAAATCCGGGCCACCGTCCGGTCCTTGCCCAGAATCTGCATCACGGTGTAAAGATCCGGGGAGTTGGTTTTGCCGGTGACAGCCAGACGGATGAAGGTGGACACGTCTGCCACTGTTCCGGGGAAAGCGTCGGGGTTGGCTTTGTAAGCCTTCATGTCGGTGGTAAAGCCCATGCCTGTGGTGATGGCCTTCACCTTCTCAAACCAGGTGTTGGCGTCGTCCGCAATATCAAAGGAAGCCAGGAACCGGTTCAATACCTCGGCGATGACGCCGGGGGCAAATTTTCCGTCAAATTCCGGGGTCTCCAGATACTGGTCATAGAAGAATCCCATGTAGGGCTTGGCGTCCTTCCACACTGCCAGATCTTTTCTGGGCTTTTTGCCGCCCCGGCCGATGGCCAGAATCCGGGTGGCATAATCCGGATCTTCTGCCAGAAGTGCGCCGAATTCAGGGTCGAATTCCTGGGCCCACTGGGTCAGCAGGGTGTAAACCTGTCCGGCATCCATCCGGGAGATCACGTTTTTGGACACATCCACCAGCTTTGCGTAGTCAAACAGGGAGCCGGCAGGATTCAGCTTTTTGGCGCTGAATTTGAAATTGTCCACCGGTGCATCGGGATTGGCTCTGCGCCAGTCCTCAAAGTTGGAGTTCAGCAGGGTCATGATGTATTCATACACCGCTGCCACCGGGAAACCTTCAGCCTTGTAGTAGGTCAGGGCCAGTTCCGGGTCCTTGCGCTTGCTGAGCTTGCGCTTGGAGGTGCCGTCCATTTTCATCAGAGGTCCAATGTGAACATACTTGGGCAGCTTGAATCCCAGGGCCTGGAACAGCTGAATGTGGAAGGGCAGGGTGGGCAGCCACTCATCGCCCCGGACCACATGGGTGGTGCGCATCAGGTGGTCATCCACCGCATGGGCAAAATGGTAGGTAGGAATGCCGTCAGATTTCAAAAGAACGTGGTCAATGTCGTTTTCGGTGATGGTCAGCTTTCCCTTCACCAGGTCATCGAACTTGAACTGGTTTTCAATGCTGCCGGTGGAGCGGAACCGGAGCACCCAGGGGTTTCCGGCGTCCAGCTGTGCCCGGATGTCCTCCAGGGAGCGGTCACGCCAGATGGCGTACTTGCCATAATAGCCGGTGTTTTCCTTGTTTGCCTCCTGGGTTTCCCGCATGGCGGTCAGTTCCTCTTCCGTACAGAAGCAAGGGTACGCCTTGCCCTCGGACACCAGCTTCTTGGCGAAAACATGGTAGATCTCCGCCCGCTGACGCTGGCGGTAGGGGCCGTAGATGCCCTTATCGCCCTCCATGGTGGCGCCTTCGTCAAAGGAAATGCCATAATGCTTCAGGGTTTTGATCAGCACCTCCACCGCACCGGGAACCTCCCGTTTGGCATCGGTGTCCTCCACCCGCAGGAACAGTACGCCGCCGGACTGATGGGCCATCCGCTCGGAGGTCAGCCCCTGCACCAGATTGCCCAGATGGACAAAGCCGGTGGGGGAGGGAGCCATCCGGGTGACCACAGCGCCCTCCGGCAGCTGACGGGGCGGGAAGCGCTGCTCCACGTCCTCAGGGGTTTCGTGTACGTCAGGAAACAGAAGATCGGCTAAAGCCTGATAATCCATAAGTATATTCCTCTCTTGCTCAGAATTTCTGCCTAGAGTATACCACACAAAGCCGGGGAAATCAATTCACAACGCAGGAAAATCTCCTTGCACAATTGCGGTCTCTGTGTTAAAATAACCCACACAAACCACATAGAAAGCGTGAATGTTTATGAGTGAAATTGTTGCGGAAACTCCCAAGAAACGGATGCTCTCCGGCATCAAGCCCTCCGGGGACCTGACCCTGGGTTCTTACCTGGGTGCCATCAAGAACTGGGCGGAGCGGGCTGATTCCTTTGACTGTTATTATTTCATGGCGGATCTCCATGCCATCACGGTCCGGCAGAATCCGGCGGATCTGCGCCGGCGGACCCTGGAGCAGCTGGCCCAGTACATCGCCTGCGGCCTGGACCCGGAGAAGAATACCCTGTTTATCCAGAGCCACGTTCACCAGCATGCAGAGCTGGGCTGGGTGCTGGACTGCTATTCCATGTTCGGCGAACTGTCCCGGATGACCCAGTTCAAGGACAAGTCTGCCAAGAACGCCGACAATATCAACGGCGGCCTGTTTACCTACCCGGCCCTGATGGCGGCGGACATTCTGCTGTATCAGCCGGACTATGTCCCCGTGGGTGAGGACCAGAAGCAGCATGTGGAGCTGTGCCACACCATTGCCCGCCGGTTCAACGGAATTTACGGCGATGTGTTCAAGCTGCCGGAGCCTTTCGTGCCCAAGGTCGGCGCTCGGATCATGAGCCTGACCAATCCCACGGCCAAGATGTCCAAGTCGGAAAACGAGGACACCGGCCGGATCCTGGTGATGGATACTCCGGAGACTATCATGCGCCAGTTCAAGCGGGCCATTACCGACTCCGACACGGAGAACTGCGTCCGCTTTGACCGGGAGAATAAGCCCGGCGTGTCCAACCTGATGGCCATTTATTCTGCCTGCACCGGGAAAACCTATGAGCAGATCGAACAGGAGTTTGCCGGCTGCGGCTACGGCAAGTTCAAGCCCGCTGTTGGCGAAGCAGTGGTGGAAACCCTCCGGCCCATCCGGGAGGAGACCAACCGTCTGCTGAAGGACAAGGCTTATCTGGAGAACGTCTACCGTCAGGGTGCGGAGAAGGCCTCCTATGTGGCGGAGAAGACCCTGCGCAAGGTCTATAAGAAAGTCGGGTTTATCCCCAGATGAGCAGCGCATCGGAAGATCAGAACATCCCCCAGGAACCGGAGCTGGATTTGTACCAGCGGGAGGAGCGCTGCTCCCGGGCCATCAAGAATATTGCCCGGGCCTGCGTCACGCGGCTGGTGGTGACGGGCCTGCTGCTCTATGTGCTGCTGCGTCAGCAATGGGAGCTGTGGCTGTGGGGCCTGCTGGGCTTCGTGATGGTTCTGAATCTGGCGGGGATGCTGCCGCTGGTGAAAGAACTGAAAAAACAGCTGTCGGAGCAGAAACGACTGCGGGCGCTGGAAGACGACTGATGATGATATTTCCCGGAAACCTGGCCCAAGGGCTGCGGCTTCCGGGAAATTTTTTGAGAAAACAGAAAGATCCTGTAAGCATTTCCAGAGGAAAACCGTATTTGGGGTGAAGGCGCCTGGAAGGAGGAAATCAACATGAATCAAAACCAGCAGGCGGAGCGCTTGGCCCAGCTGTATGCCGACGCCATTCTCCGCCTGAGTTACACCTACTTAAAAAACACCGACGACGCCCAGGACATCTGCCAGACGGTTTTCGTAAAGCTTCTGAGTCATCCCCGGACATTCGATACCCCGGAGCATGAGAAAGCCTACATGAGGATTCGTCCGTCGTCCTGGGCGGCGGGGAGACCTTTGAACAAGACGATATGACATTCACCATCACGGAGGTCCGGGTCTCGCCTCTGGCCGTCCGGGTGGCCTATGAGGTGGATTCTCAGGTGCGGTTGAGCAACGCCGAAAGCGGCAGAATGCCGGAAGGGGACGCCCGGCAGATCGAGCTGTACCTGGAAAAAGTGGAAATCCTTCTGAACAAGAAGGACGGCAAGGTAGTGGATATGACCAATTCCGGCGGCTCCCTGGCTCCGGATAACGGGAAGACCGTTTGCGTCAAGGGCAATGCGTTCGAGGAAATCATTCCCTTGGAGGAGCTGGAAAGCGTCAGTGTCGGGGGCATCACGTTCCCCATTCCGGAATAAAAAATGGGCGGTGGCCAATGCCACCGCCCAAAATCGGTTTCAGGATTCTCCCTGGAGCAGGGAAGCGTAATCCGGCCGCCCGTAGCCCCGGATGTGGATGTCGTTGATCAGGACAATCCGGTAATCCACGGCGTCATCCTTATTTCCCTCAATCACTTTGATAAAGGGCCACTTGGTGCCCACCACAATGCCCACATGATCTGCCCAGCCGGTGCAGTCTCCAAGACTTCTGGAATCCCAGTCGTAATAGATGATATCTCCGGGCAGGGGAACAGCGGCGTCGTTTTCCTCCCAGGTTCCCAGTTCCTGGAAAAGGCCGATCTGCCGCTGGCAGCCGCATTCCGTGGGGATAATATCGGTCAGACCGCACTGGATGGCCACGGCACTGACAAAGGTGGCGCACCAATCATCGGTTTCCTGCACCACATATCCCACGGCCAGGGGTTCATGGGTGTTGTAGATGTCCAGAATCTTCTGATGACCGGCGTCACCCTCCTGGGTGCCGAGATAAGTTTCGGCGGTTTGAACCAGTTCCATCCGCAGGGCGGCTTCCTCCTGGGAAATCTTCCAGTAAAAGCCCCAGGGGTCCAGAAGATAGTGGGCGGCCACGGCGGCAACCACAATCCCGAAAACCAGGAGATACCGGAAAAGAGATTTTTGCAAAAGGGAAGATTTGGTTGCCACGGGGAAGCCTCCTGAAAAAAAGTCCCCCACATTATACCAGCAAGTCTTCCAAAATGCAACGTCCTTCTACAAAAACAGATACAGCGCCAGCGTCAGCAAGGCAGAGTTGGACTCTTTATCCTCGTCACCCGCCATGAGAAGCAGAAGCAGCACGACGATCAGGTCCTCGGTGTCCAGGTTTTTGGGCAGCAGCTGCTTGAGAAAACTGCCGGCGGCGAGAGGCTTCTGCTGGGAATGGCTGGGGCGGACCGGCGGACGGGAATGACTGGAGGGAACAGGCCGCCGGGGGGGCTGTCCGCCTCCGGATGGGGCACGGTTGACCTGGGGCGTATTTTCCGGAGGGGCAGGGGGCGGGGGACAGGGGGATGGTTTGTCCGGCGGAGCGGGAGAGAAGTTCCCAGGGTCGGAAATGGATCTTCTGCGGTAGCTGCCGTCGGGCTGGGGAATATAGCGGTTATACATTCTGGATTCACCTCCCGAGCAGAGCGTCCAGGGCCCCGGAGTTCAGCAGCGTGGATGCCAGTCCCGCCATTCTGGCGGCCCGCATGGCCCGTTCCAGCTTTTCCACCCGATTGTGGCTCAGATAAGGGGTCAGGGCTTGCAGCAGTGCCTGCTGATGGGAGTCCACCTTGTTGCTTCGGGCGAATTGGGAAAGGGTCTGCAGGGTTCCCAGATCCAGGTTGGGCGCCCAGGCGGGGGACTCCGCCTGGGGCTCCTGGGGGGCGGCAGAAGCTTCCGCCTGCCCCATGGTCTGGGCCAGGGACATGATTTGCTGCATCATCTCCGGATTGGAAAGAATCGAGCCCAGTTTTTCTTCCAGTTCACTCATTTTTGATCCTCCAGCTGTTTCAGCAGGGACTGGGCCTGTGGATTGCTGAGCAAGGGGGCCAGCATGGCCTTGGCCTGGTCATAGTCTCCGGCGGAGGCTTTTTGAATGGCGTCCTGGAGGGTGCTGCCGCCGGAACTCTGAAGCATGGAAATCAGCTGCTTTCCCGCCGGCGACTGGGCAAGTTTGATCAGCTGAGAAAAATCGGGTGTGGGTTGCATAACATGACCTCCCCTGGATTGCAGAACGAATTGCCGTAAGATGTCTCTACGAAAACAGGTTATGCACTGGGGAGCAAAAATGTTCCGGGAAAATAAAAAAGCCGTCCGCAGATTCTGCGGACGGCACGTTCGAACTTTCCGAAGAGAAATTACAGCTGGTTGACACAGTTCAGCAGTTCACCATACTGTTCCATGGAACGAACCAGGTTCTTGACAAGCACATTCTTACGCATAAAAACTTACCTCCTGAAAAAATGAATCGAAACTCCGCATGTGGGCGCTTACAGCTGACCCACGCAGTTCAGCAGCTGGCCATACTGCTCCATCGAGCGAACCAAAGTCTTAACAAACAAATGCTTCTGCATAATCCATACCTCCTGACACTGAGTTATAAGGAACAGGGTGCCGCTTGGTGGGCAACCCTCTCTGACAAGAATAATTCGTAGCCTTACAGCTGTCCAACGCAGTTAAGCAGCTGGCCAAACTGCTCCATGGACTGAACGAGACTCTTGACGAAAATGTGGTTTTTCATAGAAATTACCTCCTGATCTTGTGCGCACACCAAGAAACCCGGATTGGGTTTTGCATACGCGCTTCGTCGTTGCTTGTTCTTCTGTGAATGAAGTGTTAAGAAAACTTGCAAGGACTTTCACGGGGCGTTGCCCTTGAAGTGTGAGCATTATAGCACCTTGACAGGTAGGAAAAAAGTGGTATAATTGACTTTGACATGGAGGATATTGACTTTGTGAATGGAATATGAACTAAAAATGTTCAGAAAATGGAGAGTTTTATGGAAAATTACCAACATAGAATTCTGACGGACATGGACGAAAGTGGATTCGGGGTAAAATACGAGACGAATTTGAGCATCTTTACTCCCCGGCACTGGCACCGGGCGCTGGAGCTGCTTTTGTTTCTGAAAGGTCGGGTGACCTGCAACTTTGAAAATACCTCCCGTCATTTCAAGGCGGGTGACCTTTATATCCTGAATTCCCACGAAATACACGAGACCAAATGCTCCCGCAATGCGGTATATCTGGTGGTACACATCGACCCCACGCTGATGAGCCGGTACGTACCTGCCTTTGACCAGATGTCCTTCTCCCTGATCTTTGACCCGGAAGACGAAACCAAGGCCATGGCCTATGAGCAGCTTCGCACCCATCTGATGGAAATCCTCCGGCAGACCCGGACGGAGGAACCTGCTTCCAAACTGGAGCGGCTGGCCCGGCTCTATGCGGTGACAGCCATTCTGGTCAAACATTTTTCCCAGCCCCTGGCGGTGGAGGAGAACCGGCTGCAGCGCAGCGATATGACCCGGCTGGAGCCGATTCTGGAGTATGTCCAGCTCCATCACGACGGCGAGCTGTCCCTGGAGGGCGCAGCCAAAGCCATGGGCTTGAATAAGGAGTACTTCTGCCGTCTGTTCAAGAAGAACATGGGGGTCAGCTTTTTGCAGTATGTCTACCAGATTCGCACCACAGCGGTTTGCCGGGAATTGGAAACCACCGACGATCCCATCGGGGAGATTGCGGAGCGTCACGGCTTCCGGGACCCCAAAATGCTCAACCACTATTTCCGGGAAATTTACGGCTGCACCCCTTCGGAGAAACGGAAATTTTTCCGGGAAGTCACGTTGGAGGACTCGGATAACGACCCGGATGAAATCTGACCGGGTATGGGTATTTTCTGTCGCATTCTGCGCAGACTAGAAAGGAAATCAGCTATGAACATTCTTGTACTGTCGGATTCCCATTCCACCCTCAGCTTCATGCGCCGGTGCGTGGAAACGGTGAAGCCGGACGCCATTGTGCACCTGGGTGACTACTTTGACGACGGCGCCTCTTTGAAGGAAAGCTATCCTGGGATTGCCCTTTATCAGGTACCGGGAAACTGCGACCGCTACCGCTGCCCGCCGGGACAGCCCGAAATCCTGGTGACGGAAATTTTCGGCGTGCGGTTTTACCTGACCCACGGACACAAACACAATGTCAAGCTCTATCTGGGAGCTTTGCTCCGGGATGCCCGGGCCAGCGGGGCGGCGGCGGTACTCTACGGCCATACCCATGTGGCAGACTGCCGCCGGGAACCGGATGGACTGTGGGTTCTGAACCCCGGAAGCTGCGGCTATTTCGGAGGAAGTGCCGGCTGGATTACCATTGCCGGGGGATCAATCCGGGACTGCCGGATTCTGACAGAGCAGGACATTTCCGCTTGGGAGGCGGAAAGTTAAGACTTTTTGAACAGTGCCATGGGACGGCCAAATTGTCTTGCAACTGCGGCAAGTCTGTGGTATAATAGCGGAAAATTGTGATCCGGAGGTAGATTATGGAGAAATCCGGTGTTTCCACCCAGGAGTCCGGCCTGGGGAAGGTCAAGAATACCATATCGAAAATCAACAGTGTCATCAATACCGTGGGCACCTGGCTGTTCCGGCTGCGCAAGCCGGTGATGGCGGCTCCGGTTGTCTATTATGCCCTAAAGCTGGCAGCGTATAACAGCAGTCACCTGCCGGAGCAGGTGGGAATTGATCTGCAGTCCACCGGGGAATTCGCCCAGACCATCGGCCGGGAGCTGGCGGTGATGGGGCCGCTGTGTCTGACCCTGGCCTGCCTGCTGCTGATGTTCTGCTCCCGGAAGGCCATGTATGCTTGGGCCATCAGCATTTTCACCCTGACTCTGCCGCTGCTGCTGTTGTTCAGCAATACCTACCCCTCTTAATGCCAGGCGCCGCCGGAAGACCATGTCTCCGGCGGCGTTTATGCAAACAAAACAAATATTTTTGGGAAAGTTCAAGGATTCTTCACGAACTTCACCAGGGATGTGCTATAATAAAGGCACAGAGGCGGGAAGCAATGAGGTAGCCGATGCCGTGGAAATATCTGCGGATGACCCGACGGTGACACCTGTGACACGCTGCTTCCCGCAAGAAAGAGGACATAAGAATACAGCGGCCCTGACCCGGGCCGCTGTTTATTCCGCTGGAAAGCCTGCATTGGGCTTTCCGGCATTTTTTTACTTTGCCTGCTTCATGGACAGGCTGATCCGATGACGCTTTTCATCCACATTCAGCACCACAACCTTTACAATGTCTCCCACAGCCACCACCTCGCTGGGATGACGAAGACGACGGCTGCAGACTTCGGAGATGTGAACCAGGCCGTCCTGGTGGACGCCAATGTCCACAAAGACCCCGAAGTCGATGACGTTGCGCACGGTTCCGGTCAGTTCCATGCCAGGTTTCAGGTCCTTCATCTCCAGCACATCCTGGCGCAGAATGGGGGCGGGCAGTTCATCCCGGGGGTCACGGCCAGGCTTGGACAGCTCTTTGGCAATGTCCCGCAGGGTCGGCTCTCCCACGGCACACTCCGCTGCGGCTTTCGCCGGGCCGTAGGCTTCCAGCTTTTCGCTGAGATCGGAAAGATTGTCACCCTTCTGAATTTTCAGCAGACTGAGCAGGGCTTTGGCGGCGGAGTAGGACTCCGGATGCACTCCGGTATTGTCCAGCAGTTCTTTGCTCTCGGGAACCCGCAGGAATCCGGCGCACTGTTCAAAGGCTTTGGGCCCCAGCTTGGGCACTTTTTTTAGCTGAGAACGGCTGGTGAAGGGGCCGTTTTCCTCCCGGTAGGCTACGATATTTTTAGCCGTGGCGGCGGTGAGACCGGAAACCTGCTGCAGCAGGCTCTGGGAGGCGGTGTTGGCATCCACGCCCACGGCATTGACGCAGTCCTCCACAACGGCGCCAAGGGCGCTGTCCAGTTCCTTCTGGGGGCAGTCATGCTGATACTGGCCCACACCAATGGCTTTGGGGTCGATTTTTACCAGTTCTGCCAGAGGGTCCTGAAGACGCCGGGCGATGGAAACGGCGGAGCGCAGGTTCACGTCATATTCCGGGAACTCCGCAGCCGCCAGGGGGGAGGCGGAGTAGACGGAAGCGCCTGCCTCGTTGACAATCATATACCGGACATCAGGGAAAGCGGCCAACATCTCTGCCGTCATGGCCTCGGTTTCCCGGGAAGCGGTGCCGTTGCCGATGGCAATGTTCCGCACACCATGCTTGCGGATCAGGGAGGAAAGCGTATCAATGGCCTCCTGCTTTTTCTTCTGACTGAAAGTGGGGTAGACCACCGCCGTGTCCAGCACTTTGCCGGTGGGGTCTACCACTGCTACCTTGCAGCCGTTGCGGTATCCGGGGTCCAGACCCATGGTGACAAAGCCCTTTACTGGGGGCTGCATCAGCAGAGGACGCAGGTTCAGGGCAAAATTGTGGATGGCCCCGGCATAGGCCCGATCGGACAGGTCGCTGCGGACTTCCCGCTGGATGGAGGGGAAGATCAGCCGCTCGTAGGCGTCCTCCGCGGCGGCCCGGACAAAGACGGATACCTGCTGAGTGGGTTTCAGCGCTGCCCGGCAGACCAGTGCGGCGCCTTCATTTCCCGGAAGGGTGATTACTGGTTTCAGGATGCCCTCCTTTTCACCCCGATTGATGGCCAGAATCTGGTGGTCCATCAGCCGGGAAATGGTCTGGCTGAAATCATAGTACAGCTGGTAGACACCCTCCGGGTCGGCATCCTCTGCCGCTTTGCAGACCAGACTGCCCCGGCGCATCACCAGATCCCGGAGGGACTTGCGGATCTGGGCATCGTCGGACAGGTCCTCGGCGATGATGTCGTTGGCCCCCTGCAGGGCTTCTTCCACGGTGTTCACTCCCTTTTCCGGGTCCAGGAATCCCTGAGCCAGAACAGCGGGGTCTTGCCCGTCCTGGGCGTAAATGGCCTGGGCCAGAGGCTCCAGTCCCTTTTCCCGAGCCATAGAGCCCCGGGTTCGACGCTTTTGCTTATAAGGGCGATACAGGTCTTCCACTTCCGTCATAGTCGCGGCGGAATCAATGGCCTGAGCAAGTTCTGGGGTGAGTTTGCCCTGATTTTCGATGGAATTTTTCACTTCCTCCCGACGCTGCTGCAAATTCCGCAGATAGGTCAGTCTGGTTTCCAGATTCCGTAAGGTGGTATCGTCCATGGCACCGTGCATTTCTTTGCGGTAGCGGGCGATGAAGGGGATGGTATTGCCCTGATCGATCAGAGAAATAACATTTTCCACATGTTCCTGTTTCTGGCCCAGCTCATGAGCCAGGATTTCACAAATGGATTGCATGATAACGCTCCTTTGGGTATATTCGGCAGCTATCTTACCACACGATGAGAAAAAAGAAAAGGAAAAAATCCGAGAGGGGAGAGACGGGAGAAGTTTTCCTTGACAATTTGAAATTTGGGGAGTATAATCTTCCATAGTTCGCATGGGCCCGTAGCGCAGCTGGGAGCGCATTACATTCGCATTGTAGGGGTCGGGAGTTCGAATCTCCTCGGGTCCACCAAATAAGAACCGCAATTTTGATACAATGCGTATCAAGGTTGCGGTTCTTTCTTTTTGCCAGAAAGCCCTGATTTCAAGGGGTTTCTGGCTTTTATCGGCCCCAGCCGTCGCCAGACAAAGCGAAAGCCTGCCGCCAGCCCAGTACGCAAAGGCGCCGGGTAGCAGCAGGCTATCGTTTGATTTATGGGTATCGTTTAATTTGTGGGCTATCGTTTATTTTCAACGAAGTTTTCGAGAAGTCGTCAATTTCCGTTGACTTATCACTCGGAAAACGCTATAATTAATCGGTCGCTATGGCGGCTTCACTCTTTTGCTTTTAGGGGTATAGCTATGGGTGTTAACTATAAACGGTTATGGAAGCTCTTAATAGACAAGGATATGACGAAGGCGGATTTACGGTCTGCTACTGACATTGCTTCCAGCACACTTACAAAAATGAGTCACATTAAAGAAGCCAAATACGACATGGCGGTGGGTCATCTTTTACTTAAATCATTTTGGGCAAATGAACCTCATTATGGATGTATTCTATTGGTAAACCGACGGCAGTACTTATCTAAACCACAAGTATACTCACCTAAACCGAA
>DSLFC04101__coassemble_247_pt1 | contig 75655 bp, 70 predicted proteins | sample DSLFC04101__metabat2_low_PE_049 | metagenome-assembled genome bin DSLFC04101 | reverse complement strand
CGTCGACCTCCAGCGTGACAGGCTGGCGTGCTAACCGACTGCACCACCGGGCCAGAATAAGAGGTATTATAACATGAATTTCAGGTTTTGTAAAGACCCAAAATTCGGTTTTTTCCGGGAAGTTTTCAGAATTCGATGCCCTTCCGGGCGGGAATTCCATTGTCAAAGGGATGCTTGCGCTTGCACATCTCCGTCACATAGTCCGCCGCATCCACAAGGCTGGGCGCCGGATTCCGGCCGGTGAGCACCACTTCCAACCCTTCCGGTTTGGTTTTCAGGAAAGCTTCCACATCTTCCAGCGGAACCACACCATTGTTGTAGGCGGAAAGCATCTCATCCAAAACCAGAAGATCCGCTCCGGCGGCTTCCAGCGTCACCTGGCGGAACCACTGGGTATAGTCCCGGCGGCACTGCTCCTTCTGCTCCGGGGTCATCCGAAAGAAAAATCCCGGCACGGTTTTACAGTGCATCACCCGGATGCCCGGAATCTGCCGGAGCATGGCAATTTCCGAGGAGCTGCCGTCCTTGAAAAACTGGGTCAGCACCACGTCCTTTCCCGCTCCCGCGGCCCGGAGGGCCAGGCCTACTGCGGCGGTGGTTTTTCCCTTGCCGTCGCCGCAGTAGATGTGTATCAGCCCCGCCATGGTCAGACCTCCCGGTTGAGAATCCGGTACACCAGGTCCATGTCCAGGCCGTCCCGCACCGCCTGGGCCAGTTTGTCGTACTGCTGCTCTTTATATGCCACGGGGTCGAAGGACTGAAGGCTTCCCGGGTCCACGCCCTTTTCCCGGCACAGCACTTTCACAATGGTGTCCGCCACACCGGGGGCGTCGAAAATCCCATGGACGTAGCTGCCGTACACATTCTCCCGGCAAAGAACCGGATTCTGCCGTTCTCCGCTGCGGCCCATGTGAATCTCGTAGCCCAGGTAGTCCAGGCCGTTCAGCTCCGCCAGCCGCCCGGGAATATCCCGGAAGGTACCGCTGGTCTGGGTCTGGACTTTTTCTCCGTGGAACACCGTCTCCACCGGCAGAAGGCCCATTCCGGCAATCTCCGTGACCCCGGCAGCCTCCACCTGATCCGGGTCGGAGACCCGCTGCCCCAGCATCTGGTAGCCGCCGCAGACACCGAAGACCAGGGTTCCGGCGCTGGCTGCCTTGAGGATGGCCGCCTCCATGCCGCTTTGCCGCAGCCACATCAGGTCGGCAATGGTGCTCTTGGTGCCGGGCAGGAGAATCAGATCCGCTCCCGCCAGTTCCTCGGGAGACTGGACGTAGCGCACCGACACGCTGTCGTAGCGTTCAAAGGGAGCAAAGTCCGTGAAATTGGAAATCCGGGGCAGCCGCACCACCGCAATGTCGATGAGCTTCCGGCCCTGAGACCGGTGGAACCGCTCGGACAGGCTGTCCTCGTCGTCAATGTCCACGGTGACGTAGGGTACCACTCCCGCCACCGGGCAGCCGCACAGCTCCTCCAGGGTCTTGAGCCCCGGCTCCAGGATGGCCTTGTCTCCCCGGAACTTGTTGACAACGGTTCCCTTCACCCGGGCCCGCTCCTCCGGCTCCAACAGGGCCACCGTGCCGTAGAGCTGGGCAAACACCCCGCCCCGGTCAATGTCGCCCACCAGCAGCACCGGTGCGTCCACCAGCTTGGCCAGGCCCATGTTCACAATGTCTTCCTGCTTCAGGTTGATTTCCGCCGGGCTTCCTGCCCCCTCAATGACGATGATGTCATAGTTTTCGTCCAGAGCCTTGTACGCCTCCAAAACAGCAGGCAGGAACTCCCGCTTGCGCTGGTAGTACTCCATGGCCTTCATGTTGCCCTGAACCTGACCGTTCACAATCACCTGGCTGCCCACGTCCGTGGTGGGCTTCAGCAAAATGGGATTCATCCGCACATCCGGGGCAATTCCGGCAGCCTCCGCCTGAACCACCTGGGCCCGGCCCATCTCCCCGCCATCGGCAGTGATGAAGGAGTTCAGAGCCATATTCTGGCTCTTGAAGGGGGCCACCCGATAGCCGTCCTGCTTGAAAATCCGGCACAGTCCGGCGCACAGCAGGCTCTTGCCCGCGTTGGACATGGTCCCCTGAATCATAATATTCTTCGCCATGGTTACTCCTTTCCCAGCACTTCCCGGATGGCCTGAATCAGCACCTGGTTTTCCTCCCGGCGGCGCACCGCCGTGCGGTACCATCCCGGGCCCAGACCATAATAGTTGTCACAGTTGCGGATGGTGATTCTCCGGGCCTTCAAGTCCCGGTGAAGGGTTTCCGGCCCCTGGAACAGCAGATAGTTGGTCTCCGAAGGGCATACCCAGAAGCCCAGCTCTTCCAGCTGCTCCCCCAGCCAGACCCGTTCCGTCTGAATCAGACTGCGGGTGGTCTTAAGGAAATTCCCGGCCTCCAGGGCCGCCACTCCCGCCGCCTGGGCCAAGGAGGACACGTTCCAGGGCTGCACCGTGTGGGCCATCCGGGTCAGAAGGGCCTCGTCGGCGCACAGGCAGTAGCCCAGCCGGATTCCTGCCATGCCGTAGCTCTTGGTAAAGGCTTTCAGCAAAAACAGATGGGGATTTTCTTCCAGCAGGTCTTTCAGGCTTTCTTCCCGGTCGGAAAGGTCCGCAAAGCACTCATCCACGAACAGCCGGATCTGGTGTTCCCCGCAGAAAGCCAGGACTTTTTCCAGCAGCTGCCGGGGAATGGTCTTTCCGGTGGGATTGTTGGGGTTGCACAGGAACACTGCGTCGGGCTGAACCTTTCCTACAAAGTCCAGGAAGCCTTCCTCCAGGGAAAATTCCGTCTCCCGGGACAGACTGTAACGCTCCATCCGTCCGCCCATCCGGGTCAGACCCAGGGCATATTCAGAAAACGTGGGGGCCAGCTCCACCCCCAGGCGGATGTTTGCCGCCTCGCAATAGGAGTAGATCAGCTCCGCCGCCCCATTGCCGCAGAGAATCCGCTCCGCTGCCACGCCCTCAAACCGGGAGATGGCCTGCACCAGCCGGCGGCAGTAGGGGTCCGGATAGCGGTCCATCTGTTCCAAGCTGTCCCGCACCGCCTGGCGCACCGCCTCCGGGGTGCCCAGGGGGTTGGTATTGGCGGAAAAGTCCAGCAGCACTTCCCCGCCGTAAATATCCCCGCCATGGGGGTTGTTTGTCTGATAGAGCATCGTTTCACCAACCAATCACAAACAGCAGTTTTACAGCCGCACACAGCACCAGTGCCAGCGCCGCACTGGCATAGAGCAGCTTGCAGGCCAGAGGAATGTCATCCACCCCAATTTCCCGCACCGGATCGCCAATGTAGGGCTTCTTGTGAAGCACACCATGGTACCAGGCGTCTCCCGCCAGCCGCAGACCCAGAAGTCCGGCGCACACCGACTCGGTCTGGGCAGAGTTGGGACTGGCGTGGTTAAACCGGTCCCGGCGGAAAATCCGCCAGCCGTTTCCGGCATCCAGGCCCAGCAAGGCCCCCGCCGCCAGCATCACCAGGGCGGACAGCCGGGCGGGCAGGAAATTGAACACATCGTCCATTTTGGCGCTGACCAGCCCGATGTTTTTATAGGGCGGCTCCACATAACCCAGCATGGAGTCCATGGTGTTCACCGCCTTGTAGAAAAAGCCCAGAGGGGCGCCGCCGATGGCCAGGAACACCAGGGGCGCAATGATGCCGTCAGAGGTGTTCTCCGCCACGGTCTCCACCGCCGCCCGGGTTACCCCGTCCCGGTCCAATCGGGCCACATCCCGGCCCACAATCATGGACACCGCATACCGGGCATCCTCCAATGTGCCGGTTTTCAGGGCGGTATAGACCTTCATGCTTTCGGTTTTCAGGGATTTGGTGGCCAGAATCTGGGCGCAGAACACCGTCTCCACCGCCAGTCCCAGCCAGGGGGTCAGGCGGTAGCACAGCCAGAGGATGGCCCCCGGCACCGCCGTGGAAACACTTACCACAATCAGCCACAGCACGCCCCCGGCAATATTCTCCCCCAGCACTGTTTTGGGAAAAATCCGGCGCACCAGCTTCTCCACCCCACTGATCAACTTTCCAATGAGCACCACCGGATGAGGAATGCCGTGGGGATCTCCCACAATCAGATCCAGGCAGAAGCCCAGAACCAGGGCAATCAGCGACCACATCATGGGCAGATTCCTCCCTGCATGGTGAAAATATAGATGGGATTCTGGCCGGTCATCAGATGATACGGCCCCGCTTTCCGGGCCTTGGCCACATTCAGGCAGACCACTTCCGTCTCCCGGAAGGAGAAGCGCTTCATACACTCGGTCAGTTCCGACTGAGATTCCAGGGCGATGGCGGTGGCTACAATCCGGGCTTCGGGATTCTTTTCCAGAATCACCCGGAGAATTTCATGCAGATTGCCGCTGGTTCCTCCCAGGAACACATGGGTGGGGGCGGGCAAATCGTTGCAGGCTCCCGGTGCCATTCCCGGCATCACTTCCAGATTGGAAAGGCCGAACCGGGCGGCGTTCTCCCGGAGAATGTCCAGAGCCTCGTCCTTGCGCTCAATGGCGTATACCCTTCCCGCTTCCGCCTGCAGGGCCATTTCAATGGACACGCTGCCGGTACCGGCGCCCACGTCCCAGGCCACCGCATTCCGGGTCAGACGAAGTTTGGACAGGCAGACGCTGCGCACCTCGCTCTTGGTCATGGGCACCTTCTCCGCCCGGGTGAAAGCATCGTCCGGCAGGCCGTGGGTTACCACAGCCCCGGGATTGGGATTTTCCATCAGGGCGGAACTCAGGCTGTGAAACTGCTTGTGAGACAGTTCTTCCGCCGTTCCCACAGTGATCCGCTCCTCGGGATAGCCCAAGCGCTCTCCCACCGTGACCTTTACGGTGCCCAGACCGCCTTCGGCCAGGCGGCGGCAGAGCTGTCCCATGCCGTTTTCTCCCCCGGCCAGGACAAACATCCGGGGATGTTTCTCTGCCTCCCGGCAAATATCTCCTTCCCGGCCGTGAAAACTCACCGGCACCACATCTTCATAGGAAGTGCCCGCTTTGGCGCACAGATAGCTCAGGGAGCTGATGCCCGGCAGCACCTGCACCTTGCAGTCCCGAAGCAGGGGCAGCAGCTTCTTGGTGCCGCTGAAAAATCCGGTGTCTCCGGACATGACCACGGCAAACCGGGTATACTGCCGGCTGGTGTGAATAAAGTCTGCAATGTCTCCCGGGGCGATGGCGGTATGCACCGTCTGGCCGGGCCGGGCGGTTTCCAGCATCCGGCTGGCTCCCACCAGGCAGTCCGCCTGTTCCAGGGCATTCAGGGCCTCCAGGGTCATGCCCTCCCGGCTGCCCGGGCCGATGCCCACAATGCTCACCCGGGGCTGCCAGGAAAAGCCGAACCGGTCGCAGAGTTTCTCCACAACCTGGCCCATGGTCAGCCCCACCACCTGGGGGGGCCGTCCGATGACCACCAGCTGCGCCCCCGCCTCCCGGGCGGCGGCGATTTTTTCGTCAAACCCTCCGGCGGTGCCGGAGTCCTTGGTCACCAGGAATTTTCCCTCCACGCTGTGAAGCATTGCCACATTCAGCGCCCGGCTGAAGGGCCCCTGCATGGCAATGATATGGGCCGGAGGCAATTCCGCCTCCCGGCACAGCCGCAGAGAGTCCTCCATGGGCAGCACCCGGGCGTACACCCGCTGGGCAAACTCCCGGATGCCCCGGAAGGATGCCAGTTCCTTGCTGCCGGTGGTGAGCAGGATGTTCCCTTCCCGGGTGTTCAGGTAGTCCACCGCCCCGGCAAGATCCGGCACAAAGACACTGTCCTCCGGTGCCTGTGCCCCGGAGCGCAGCAGCCGCAGATATTCCGTCTGGGTGTCGGCACAGGCAGCGCAGATGTTCTGGGTTACCACACTGGCGTAGGGATGGGTGGCGTCCACCACCAGGGAGAATTGCTCCCGGGCAAACAGCGCCGCCATCTCCTCCCGGTTCAGCCGCCCGGTGTGGATGGTCAGATTTTCCGCCGGTTCCAGCAGAGTCTGACCGTATTCCGTGGCTACACAGGCGGTAATCTTCACCGGCTGGGCGCAGAGAAATTCCACCAGTTCCCGGCCTTCCGTGGTGCCCGCAAACACGCACAGCTTATCCATGCCGGTATCCTCTGGGAGTCACCATCTTGCCGCCGATGTTTTGGGTCATGGCGTTGCCGATGAACACGGTGCAGAACATATCCACATCCTGCTCCGGCAGCTGTTCCAGGGTGCAGGTCAGCCAGCTCTCCCCTTCCCGGCCGATGTTCCGGGCCACGGCGCACAGCCGGTCCCCGGGCAGCACCCGGCCCAGAATCTCACAGGCGCGGCGCAGATGGTCGGGGCGGCCATGGCTGGCCGGGTTGTAGAGCACCATGGACAGGTCGGACTGGGCGGCCGCCGTCAGCCGGGCCTCGATTTTCTCCCAGGGGGTCAGCCGGTCGCTGAGGCTGATGACAGCGAAATCGTGGGTCAGAGGGGCCCCCACCAGGGCGCCGCCGCTGCAGGCCGCGGTCAGGCCGGGGATCACCTCAATCTCCGGCTGGATGTTCTCCCCCCGGAGTTCATAAATCAACGCCGCCATGCCGTAAACCACGCTGTCGCCGGAGCAGACCATGGCAACGTTCTTGCCCTTCATGGCCTCGTCCAGGGCCATCTGACAGCGCTGGGTTTCCCGGGTCATGGGGGTGGTCAGAAATTCCTTGTCCGGATACCAGGGCTTCACCAGATCCACATATACATGATAGCCGATGATGGTATCACAGCTTTGCAGCGCCCGGTCTGCCCGGATGGTCATGTTCTCGTAATTGCCGGGGCCAATGCCCACCACATACAATTTAGCCAAAGTCTACCTCCCAATGTTCCGCCGCCAGGGCAACGGTGACGCCCCCCAGGGCTGTTTTCTCTATCAGCAAACGCTCCGCCGCCGCCAGAGCCGCCCGCTCGCAGACATTGTCCACGCCGGTGACGCTCCAGACAAAAGCAGAAGAAGCCGTGGTTCCCTCCACCGCCAGCAATTGGTCAGCGGTGTAAAAAGTCACAGGCCAATGGTTTTCCTCGCAAACTTCCAGCAAGCCCGCTTCCTGGGCTTTCAGGTCAATGGACGCCGCCCGGGCAATGGACCGGCGGTCAATTTTGTGATCTTCCAGCACGGCGGACACCGCATTCTCCACCGCCTGGGCAGAAATCCCCTTCCGGCAGCCGATGCCCAGATGCAGTGCCTTGGGAATCAGCCGGAGGGTCACGTCAAAAGGCTCTTCCGTGCCCCAGGTGAGATAAATGCCCACCTTTCCCGTCTCCCCGACAATCACCCCCGGGGGCAGTTTGCCCCGGATGGGGAAGTCACTTTTCAGCGGCACCGGGCCTTCCAGAATGGCGGCGGAAACGGCTTTCGCCGCTTTCAGGTCGGACAGGACATAGCCGTTTTCCGTGGCCCAGGTGTCCACGGAGAATTTCCGGTTCACATCCGTAGCGGTGGTGACCACCGGGGTGGCCCCCAGCTGTTCTGCCAGCCGCCGGGTCAGGGCGTTGGCCCCGCCAATGTGCCCGGAGAGCAGGGAAATCACAAAGTTCCCCCCTTCATCCAGGCATACCACCGCCGGGTCCGAGGTTTTGGACGCCACAAAGGGGGCAATCTCCCGGACGGCGATGCCGCAGGAGCCTACGAAAACCAACAGTTCCGACTCCCGGAATTTCTCTCCATAAAAATCCCGGGAGGGCTTTGGAATGGGGGCGTACCCCTCTCCCGCCAGCCGCTCCGGAGCGTAGCAGGAAATCTCGTCCGTCAACGCCCGGCAGACCTTCCGCCCGGTTTCCATCCCCCGGCGGCTGTAGGCAAACAGGGCTGCCTTCACTGGGTGGCCTCCCGGAATTCTGTGGTGAATCCGGGGTGATACAGCAGCGAACGCAGGTAGTGCTCGCCCATGCACTGGCCCACCACAATCAAGGAGGTTTTGGTCAGGCCGTTTTTCTTCACCGTCTCGTGGAGGGTGTCCACGGTGCAGCGGAAAATCTTCTCATCCGGCCAGGTGGCCTTGTACACCACCGCCACCGGGGTATTGCCGGGGTAGCCCCCTTCCAGCAGTTCCTTTTGCAGCTTCTCCGTCAAAGAGGTGCTGAGGAACAGCACCATAGTGGCCTGGTGGGCTGCCAGGGAACGGATGGACTCCCGCTCCGGCACCGGAGTCCGGCCGGCAGCCCGGGTGATGATCACCGTCTGGCTTACGTCCGGCAGAGTATACTCGGTTTTCAAAGATGAGGCCGCGCCGCAGAAGGCGCTGACACCGGGGCAGACATCATACTCGATGCCCCGCTGGATCAGTTCGTCAAACTGCTCCCGCACCGCGCCATAAATGCTGGAGTCTCCCGTGTGCAGCCGGACGGTGGTCTTCCCCGCCTGCTCCGCCTGCTCGATGACGGCAATCACTTCTTCCAGGGTCATTTTTGCACTGTCATGAATCTCGCAGCCTTCCTTGCAGTTTTCCAGCAGCGCCGGATTCACCAGGGAACCGGCATAGATCACCACATCCGCCTGCTGGAGCAGCCGCTGCCCCCGAACCGTTATCAAATCCACGGCGCCGCTTCCCGCGCCTACAAAATGCACCATGATGCATCCTCCTTACACTTTTCCAGCAGTTCCCAGGCATTTTCGCTCATGCCCAGAATGCCGTATTCTTTGGAATAAACAATGGTTCCCGTTTCCAGGGATTCTCCCCCGAACCGGGCCAGATGCTCCCCGATTTTGCCGGTAAGGCTTGCCAGCGCCCGTTCCCAGCAGCCCCCCTCCCGGAGCAGCCGCAGCGCCTCGTCGCAGGCAACACACTGAAGCATTCCGGCGATGCGCTCCCGGTCCAGCCCCGCCGCTCCGGCGTGGGCCGCCAGAATTTCCATCCGGCAGTCGCCGTACTTGGAGTGGGTGTTACCCATTCCACCGGCCACCTTCACCAGCTTGCCGATGTGACCGATGAGCAAGGCTCCACGGAATTCCAGTTCCCGACAGATTCCCAGGGTTGTCTGGATATAATTGGAACACTGCACCGCCAGGGCGGGGTCAATGCCCAGCTCCTGCCGGATAAAGTCCGAGCCATAGTTGCCCGGAGTCAGCAGCACGAAGTCTGCCCCGTTTCTCCGGCGCTGGGTCAGCTCCACCCGGATGGTGTCCACCAGGGCTTTCTCGCTCATGGGCTCCACAATGCCGGTGGTGCCCAGAATGGAGATGCCCCCCACAATGCCCAGCCGGGGATTAAAGGTCTGCTTCGCCAGCCGTTTCCCTTCGGGCACGGAGATTTCCACCCCCAGCCCGCCATGGTAATCCGTCAGGGCCATGACCTGAGCCACATTCTCCCGGATCATCTTCCGGGGCACGGAGTTGATGGCCGCCTCCCCCACGGCCTGATCCAGACCAGGCTTGGTCACCCGGCCCACCCCGGCACCGCCGTCAATGGTGACGCCGGGAGTCTCCTGCCGGAACACCCGGGCATAGATCAGGGTGCCGTGGGTCACATCCGGGTCGTCCCCGCCATCCTTGCGGATGGCACAGGAAACCTGGGTTTGCTCCCGATGGATATCCTCCACTTCCAGCTTCAGTTCCATGCCCTTGGGGGTCAGAAGGCGGATCTCCCGTTTTTCCGTTCCCGTCAGCAGCATCCAGGCCGCCGCCTTGGCAGCCGCCGCAGCACAGGAGCCGGTGGTGTAGCCCAGCCGCAGCCGCTTTCCGTCTTTTTCGATGTACGCTTCCATAGTTTCAGCGCAGAATCTGATACAGCAGGGCGTTGCAGATGGCTGCCGCCACGTTGCTGCCGCCCTTCCGTCCCCGGGCCACAATGTAAGGTACGTCCAGGGGCAGAATCATTTCCTTGCTCTCCACCACGTTCACAAAGCCCACCGGCACCCCGATGATCAGCGCCGGATTCAGTTTCCCCGCCAGAATCTGCTCCTGGAGGGAGATCAGCGCCGTGGGAGCGTTGCCGATGGCGAAGATGCAGGGCTTTTCCAGCCGGGCCGCGTGTTCCATGGACACCACTGCCCGGGTGATGCCCCGTTCCTTGGCCTCCGCCGCCACCTCCGGGTCGGACATGAAGCAGTGCACCTGTCCGCCCAGCCGGGCCAGAATGGTCTTGTTGATGCCCGCTTTGGCCATCTGGGTATCGGTGACGATGTCACAGCCGTTTTTCAGAGCCTCCAGGCCCTTCTCCACGGCGTGGTCAGAAAACACCAGATTCTCCACATAGGAAAAATCCGCGGTGGTGTGAATCACCCGTTTGATTACAGGGGCCTGGACCGGGTCCAGTTTGGTGTCCCCCAGCAGCTCGGTGATAATCTCAAAGCTTCGTTTTTCAATCTCTCCTGGTTTCATGGTCTCCAGCATGACGATGTTTCTCCTTTCGGCAAGCCGTATAGAAATTCCGGACAAACGCCGGATTGGCATAAAAATGGAAATGGGGGAATCCGGCGTACAACGTGGGGGTCGCCACGGCGCAGGCCCAGGACTTGCCGCTGACCTTTTCCGCGGTAAAGTCCCCCCCGGGGATGGTGCAGTCCCAGTGGTGGAACTCATGGGCCGGAATGGATTCCCCGGCACGGCACAGCAGGTTATCTTTCCGGGCCGTTAGGGTCACATACCCGAAGCGGGTGAGCTTTCCGTTGTCGTAGCATTCTCCTTCCAGCGCCCCCGCCATGGGCGTTCCGGCGATGGCCTGGGTCAGATACATGAATCCGCCGCACTCGGCGATGCAGGGCAGCCCCGCCGCCAGCGCAGTCCGGATGGATTCCAGCATGGTTTGGTTTTGCCCCAATTGGGGGGTATAGAGTTCCGGATAGCCGCCTCCCAGGTACAATCCCTGGCAGTTCTCCGGCAGCTTCTCATCGACCAGGGGACTGAAATACACCAGCTCCGCCCCCAGTTCCTCCAGGGCTTTCAGGTTGTCCCCATAGTAAAAGCAGAAGGCTTTGTCCATGGCAACGGCAATCCGCACCGGCTCCTGCCGCTCCATGACCACCGGCTCAAAGTCCAGTTCCGGAGCCGACCGGGCCAGGGCCAGCAGGCCTTCCAAGTCCAGGCTCTTCTCCGCCTGGGCTGCCAGCAGGTTCAGCTTCTGCTTCAGGTCCTCCACCTCCTGGGCGGTGACCAGCCCCAGATGCCGGCTTTCCAGGGCGCATTCCTTCATGGGCGGCAGGTATCCCAGAGGAATCACCCGCTCCCCGAACCGATCCCGGATGGCTTGGGCCAGGGCGGGATAGCTCATGGGGCTGCACTGGTTCAGAATCACACCCCGGATGCCGTTGTCCGGTTCCAGTTCCAGAAATCCCTGGATGGTAGCCAGCACCGAATAGGCCGCTCCCCGGGCGTTCACCGCCAGCACCACGGGGCTCCCGGTTTCCCGGGCCACCGCATAGGTGCTGGCCCGGGTGGAGGTCAGGCTCAGTCCGTCATAGAACCCCATGACCCCCTCCACAATGCTCACATCACAGTCCCGGCTGTTTCGGGCCAGCAGGAACTTCAGGGTATTGGGAGAAAAAAAGAACAAATCCAGATTGGCGCTGTGGGCGCCGATGACCCGGCTGTGAAACATGGGGTCAATGTAGTCCGGGCCGCACTTGAAAGCGCCCACCCCCAGCCCCCGGTTTACCAGGGCCTGCAAAATGGCACAGGTCAGGGTGGTCTTTCCGCAGCCGCTGTTGGTCCCCGCCACTACCAATCTGGGCACGGTCTGCATCATACACCGTACCTCCTTACACGAAACGTACCCACGGGACAGCCCGGTCCCGTGGGCGAAACAGCGTTACTGTTCTTCCGCCTGGCAGGTCCCCTCCCGGCAGAGGGTCAGCTCCCGGTCATACCAGGTATCTCTGCCCACGCTCCAGGCCGCGCAAAGCGTCGGCTCGCCCAGCGCCGCCACCGGCAGAGAGAACACCTGTCTGCCCTGGCTGTCGGTATGGGGCAGAATCCAGCTGCCGGAATCTGCCTGCCGGGCCTGGGCCGCCGTTCCCGGATAGAGTTTGCCGTAGCCGTCGCCGCTCAGAATCAGGTCCGCCGTCATGACGCCCTGTTCCACCCGGAGCCGGCACGCCTTCACCCGGAACATGGGAGAACTGGAACGCACTTCCAGATTGTAAACGCCGTCTGCCAGGGTTTCCGGCAGCAGCTGTACATCCTGGGGACGAAGTGCAAACTCCTGCCCGGTCATGGCGTCCGCCGCATGACCCACCAGCATTTTCTGCACGCCGGGGTACTGGCCCAGACCCTTCAGCACACATTCCACCGGATACCCGGCCTGCTGGAACAGGGCTTTCCAGGAGTCCTCTTCGGTTCCGGCCATGTCGTTGTTGGCATGGTCTCCCGCCACCAGCATCAGGGGAATCAGCACCACCCGGCGGGCGTCGGTTTTCTTCACCATCTCCAGCACATCTTCTACCGTGGGTTCAGCCTCCACGGTGCCCACAAAATAGTTAACATAACCTTCATTCCACAGTTTGTGCTGCAGCTTCTCATAGGTATCGTTGGCAGCGTGTTCCGTGCCGTGGCCCATATAGACAACGGCGGTGTCCTTGCCATATTCCTTGGTATCCTCCGCCAGAATGGAAATCAGGGTATCATAGTCCCGGTCCAGGGTCAGCAGCGCCCGGCCCACTTTGACGGAATGAAACTTCTCCGCAAATTCCGCCACTTCTTCCAGCACGTCGTGGTATTCACTGCCGGTAATCACATGAGTCGGCTGAATCACCACATCCCGGACGCCGTCATGCACCAGCCGCTCCAGGGCCTGGCGCACATTGTCAATTTCCAGTCCGTCACGCTGTTTCAGAATGTCCAGGATCACCTGACTGGTAAAAGCCCGGCGCACCTGATAATCCGGGTATGCCGTTTGCAAAGCCGTCTCCACGGCGCCAATGGTCAGCTCCCGGGATTCGGGGTAACTGGTGCCAAAGGAAACCACCAGCAAAACCGGCTTGGAATTGAATTGGGACATAAACTGTTTCATTCCTTCCGTTGCAGCATTTTCCGGCAATGAGCCGGTAGACAAGAACAGCCGGAGCCTGTCTCAATGGACAGCTCCGGCCGGTTTTCCGTAAGCGATGGAACCGCCCGTTTCCGTGGGCAATTCCCTTTTCTCATCTCAGCAGGTCTCCTGACTTGCGCCTCACCGGTTCGGGCGCTCCTTCTCAGACCCATGGTCCAATGGCTGACTTTCGTCCTGCGCCCGGCCTCCGCGCTTACAGTGGCGGTACCGCTCCGGATTTGCACCGGATTCTCTATTCTCCGCCCATCCCTTCCGGGTCTGGGCCGGCACTGAAATGTCTGTGGAAGCTCTGATTCCGTCGGCGAGCACCAGCGCCCAGCCGAAGGCAATTGATTCAAAGGTTCCAATTTTTACTATCCATAGAATACTCGCCTTTGTCAGGTTTGTCAAGAAAAAATCCCCCTGCATTTTCCCTGGGGTGTATTGACAGTTTTCCGGGGGAACGGTATAGTAACAGCAAGAGGTGATTGCCATGACACAGCAGGAAATGCTGGCCCTGGCAGCGGAAGAAGGCTTTGCCGCCGCTGCCGTTATTGATACCAAAGACATTGTGTTTGACCCCATGTTCCGCCCCTATTGTGAGGAAAATCTCTGTGGGCAGTATGGCGCCAACTACTCCTGTCCCCCGGACTGCGGCTCCCCGGAGGAGATGAAGCAGCGGGTTCTGGTCCACCGCCATGCCCTGGTGCTGCAAAGCATCTGGGAGATCTCCGATTTTTCCGATGCCGCCGCCATCAAGCAGGCCAAAACCGCCCACAACACCGCAGAAATCCAGCTGGTGAAAAAGCTCCGTGCCCAGGGGCATCCCGGGTTCATTGTGGGCGCCAGCGGCTGCGCCCTGTGCCATCCCTGCAAGCAGACCCTGGGGCAGCCCTGTGCCTTCCCGGATTACCGGTACAGCTGCATGTCCGCCTACTGCGTTTTCGTCAAGAAGCTGGCAGACGCCTGCGGCATGGAATATGACTGCGGGGAAGGTCTGCTGGCCTTCTTCGGAATGTATATCTTCGATTGATTTTCAAATGCAGACAGGGCCTGTGCGAAAGCACAGGCCCTGTTTTTTATTTGCCCAGGAATTCCCGGGTAACCTCTACAATGTGCTCCGCGCACAGGCCAAAGGCCTTCAGCACCTCGGCCGCAGGGCCGGAGAAACCGAACTGGTCATTGACACCGATGCGCTTCACCGGCACGGGATAATTCTCGCTGAGGAAGCTGCAAACTGCCTCGCCCAGGCCGCCGATGATGGAATGTTCCTCGCAGGTGATGATCTTGCCGCATTCCTTGGCCGCCTTCAGCACCAGTTCCTCATCCAGGGGCTTGATGGTGGACATGTTGATGATCCGGGCGTGGATGCCCATGCTCTCCAGGGTGTCCGCCGCCTGAATGGCCTCATAAACCATCAGGCCGTTGGCGATGATGGCGATATCGCTGCCGTCACGCATCACTTCGCCCTTGCCGATCTGGAAGGTGAAACCCTCCTCGTGGAACACCGGCACTGCCAGACGTCCCATCCGCAGATACACGGGGCCCTTGTGCTCGTAAGCGGCCTTGGTGGCAGCCTCCGCCTCCACCCCGTCGGCGGGACAGATCACCACCATGCCGGGGATGGAGCGCATCAGGGCAAAGTCTTCGCAGCACTGATGGCTGGCACCGTCTTCGCCCACGGACATACCGCCGTGGGAAGCGCCGATCTTTACGTTCAGCTCGGGATAGCCGATGGAGTTGCGGATCTGCTCGTAAGCACGCCCGGAAGCGAACATGGCAAAGGAGGAGGCAAAAGGCACCAAACCGGTGGAGGCCAGACCCGCCGCCACGCACATCATATCCGCCTCGGCAATGCCGCAGTTGAAGTGCCGGTCCGGATAGGCCTTGGCAAACATTCCCGTCTTGGTAGAGCCAGCCAGATCCGCGTCCAGAACCACGATGTCGTCATGTTCCTTACCCAGTTCCACCAGGGCTTTTCCGTAACCCTCCCGGGTGGCCATTTTCTTTACATCTGCCATATTACATGCCCTCCAGTGCGGTGAGTTTTTCCTTCAGTTCGGCCATCGCCTGCTCATACTGGGCATCGTTGGGGGCCACGCCGTGCCAGCCGGCGTTGTTTTCCATGAAGGACACATCCTTGCCCTTGACGGTGTGCATCACAATGGCGCTGGGCTTGCCGGTGATGGTTTTCGCCTCGTTCAGGGCCTGCTCAATGGCATCAAAGTCGTGACCGTCAATCATCCGGACATGGAAGCCGAAGGCCTCCAGCTTGGCGTCGATGGGATAGGGGCTCATGACCTTGGCCACGTCTCCGTCGATCTGCAGGCCGTTGTTGTCCACAATCACACACAGATTGTCCAGGTGGTAGTGGCTGGCAAACATACAGGCCTCCCACACCTGGCCCTCCTGAATCTCGCCGTCACCCAGCAGGGTATACACCCGGTAATCCTGCTTTTTCAGCTTGCCGGCCAGCGCCATGCCGCAGGCGGCGGAAATGCCCTGGCCCAGAGAGCCGGTGGACATATCCACACCGGGGACGGAGTTCATGTTGGGGTGGCCCTGAAGATAGCTGCCCACCTTCCGCAGCGTCAGCAAATCCTCCACCGGGAAGAAGCCCCGATGGGCCAGAGCCGCATACAGCCCCGGAGCGCAATGCCCCTTGGACAGCACGAAACGATCCCGATCCGCCCACTGGGGATTGGACGGGTCTACCCGCAGTTCCCGAAAATACAGATACGTCAGCATGTCCGCAGCGGACAGACTGCCGCCGGGATGACCGCACTTGGCCGCGTGGGTACTCTCAATGATTCCCATGCGCACTTTGCAGGCAGTAACCTGCAGCTGCTTCTTTTCCTGGGCTGTCATAGAATCCTCCTTATATCTTTGGCAAATTGCCATACCTCCGCTAGTATAACATCATTATACATGGATTCGACTTTATTTGTCAATGTCCGGACTGGCGAAAAGCCGGCGCTTTTCCCAAAGCCTTTTGTTCATCCTATAAAATCGGCAGCGCTTTTCCTGGATCTTCTCCCCAGGGACCGGATCACCAGAGCCAACGTCACCACGGCCAGCAGGCAGGCGCTCATGATGCTGTAGGCAAAAACAGCCTCGTTGCCCCGGCGCTGGACATAGTATTCCATATATCCTGCGGCGCCCACCCCGGCGGCCTGAAGCAGCCATAGAAGGACATACCACCACCGCAGGCCTGTGCGCTTTACCAGCCGCACCGAGAACAGCACCGCGGCAAAGGCCATGGCCACCGCCGCCAGCACCTGCACCATGCTTACAAAGCCATTGCTCCGGAAAAACAGGGAGTCGTAGCGGGTGCTGTCCAGCACCACCTGGGAAGCCCCGTAGAACACCAGGAAGATCAGGCAGGTATCTCCGTCCTGTTTTCTCCCCCGGCTGCGCCATTCAAAAATGGCCAGTCCCACAAACAGCGCCCCCGCCACCATGGCCTGAATCACAAAGGTTGCCAATCGGTATTCCAGCTGGCCGGAAACCGCATTGGTCACCGGGTACACAAAGGGCAGGGACTGAATTTTTTCCACAATCTGCCCCCGGTCAGAGCTATTGAAAAAGGAAGCCAGCCGTCCCACCGCCATTCCGGCACAGCCGGCAATGGCCATGCAGTCCAGCATCTGGGGCAGATTCCGGTTCAGAAACAGCACCCGGACAATCCCTGCGCCCAGCAGGCACCCGGCAAATGCTCCCAGCAGGGCAAACCCGCCGGAAGTATAGTCCGTCATGGCAGCCCAGAAGCTTTCATAGCTGTCCGCCCGGCAGTACCAGTGGACAAACCGGGCCAGAATCAGGCTCATCACCAGACACACCGGCACCGCTGCGAACCCGGCAATGGCGTTTCCTGTTTTTCCCAGGTAGAAGGCCAGGAAAAAGCAGATGCTCACCGCCGCCGCTGCCGTGAGAATCAGGGCATTCCAGGACAGGAAGGTCTCTCCCATAATGATGGCATATTGTTCCATGTCTCAGCCCCCCTCCGGCACCGCCGTGGCAAAGTAGATGATATCGCTGATTTTCCGCTGCTGACCGTACACCGGCCGATTCACCAGCTCATCGTTCATGACAATGGTAGCCGTCTGACCGCCGTCCAGGCAGTAGGCATTCTGGCAGCCGGTGGCGGCAATGTTTTTGGCGAACATGGCCACCGTGGGAATCTCCTGATAGATGCCCTGGGTATTGGCCGTGGCCACAATATAGTGCAAGGGCCCCATCTGGCACAGGGCGGCCCGGGCATAGCCCTCGTTGATTTCGCCCACACCGTACCACTGGGGATTCTTCACCTCGTAGTTATCCACCAGCACCGGTCCGAAGGCCAGGGAGAAGGAAATGTTGTTCTCATCCACGAACTTCTGAACATCCTCCACCGTCAGCACCTCTCCGCCGTAGGTAAAGTGCATATTGCCGTCGGTGTCAATATAGCAGGTCTCGGCGTAGGTGCCCTCCACCCGACGGGCCACGCCTTCATAGACCACGGCGCCAAAGTCCCGGAACCGGTAAAAGTCTCCCGCGGAGGCCACCACCGCATTGACGCTGGCCGCCATCTCCGTGGTCAGATACTGCATTTCCGAACCGTACTCTCCCCCGGCCAGATGCCGGCGGAACTGGGACGGGTGGGATACCTTGATTTCCGAGAAGGTGTACACCGAGCCATCGTGGACTTCCTTCCAGGTGATGGCAAAAATGCTGTCGTCCAGATAATACTGCACGATGCTGTCCTCATACCGCTCTCCATCCGGCTGAAAATACACCGGCTGATCTTCCAGCAGCCAGGCAGCGTCTTCCAGCACCTGAGCCAGTTCTTCAGGATCGTTGGACTGTCCGTAGCACGCCGGGTTTGGCTCCGGGGCCACCTGAACACCGTCTTCAATCCAGTATTTTTTCCGCACCGGCTCCACTTCCACCTCTTCAATCTCCGGCTTTTCCCCGGATTCCAGAGCGACTTTCACCGCGTCATAGCGCAGTGTGACATATTGTTCAAAATCCGCCAGCACATTCTGGTCCTGGATCTGTTTCACCTGGGCGGGTTGATTCCGTCCGATGGTCATGGTCATCCGGTACAGCAGGGCAGCAGTTGCAAAGCAGGAGGCCGGGATGATCACCAGGCCCAGCAGAATCAGCAGCGCCCAGCTTCCGGCGCTCCGCTTTTTCCGGGGTTTTTCCGGCTGGGGCGCCATATTTCTGGGCGGGTTGCCAGGTTTTCTGGCAAATTTCGGTTGATATGCCATGACTTTTCCTCCTTAGGCCAGCCCCGCCGAAAAGGCGCTGAGCAGCTCTTCATCCGGGATCACCCACCATTGGCCTTCCCGGCACACCAGGCGCCAGGTGCTGTTCCAGGTCCGGGTGGTCTGGGCCTGGTCCAGGGTCTCCTGACAGGCCTGTTCCAGCACCTGATCAATGAGATCCTGCCGGAAATTGTTGTTCTCGTCATAAAGCTCCGCCATCTCCGTGGCTGCCTCCACCCGCTGATTCATCAGATCATGGCTGCGGGTCTGAAAATCCCGGGTCATGGCTTCCACATCCAGCGCGGTGATGACTGCATCCTGGGCAAAGCCGCCGTCCAAGACATAGCATTCCCCGGAAAGCTGGCAGGACATACTCTCCCGGAACGCATCCCAGAACCGGGCCGCCATGGGGTCGGAGGGCACACTGTCCACCCCCAACGCCGGCTGACCATCCAAAAGCTGGGCCGCTGCCGCCAGATCTCCCCCGGACAGGGCTTGGGCCAGCTGCTCCGAGCAATTTTCCGCCTCCTGGGGGATTTCCTCCGCCAACGTGGGATGATTCAGGCCGTACAGACTGATTCCCACCGTCCCCAGCATCAGCGCCAATCCTACGGCGGCAAAAAGACCGGCAATTACCCTGGCAAATTTCATATCGATTTTTCTTCCTTCCTCACACCTGTCAAAATGCACCGCCCAACGGGGAGCGGTGCAAATGGTCACAGTACGGATTCGTAAACGTTTTCAATGGCTTCGCCGAAGGCCTTCTTATCAAAGGCCGAGGCAATCTGTTCGCTGCGCTTGGCGGCAGCATCCCGCCACTTGGGGTTATGGCACATCGCATCGATGGCCTGGAGGAACTCCTCGGCGCTGGTATACTCATAACCGTTCTGGCCCTCCTGAAGCACATCCGCCAGGCAGTCATCCTGCCGGCACAGCAGGGGCAGGCCGTTGGCTGCCGCCTCAATGTAGGTCAGTCCCTGGGTTTCACTGGTGGAGGCACTGACGAACACATCCCCCAGCTGGTAATAATACTGCACTTCGGAGGGGTCCACCATGCCGGTGAAGATCACGTATTGCGCCACCCCCAGCCGCTCTGCCTGTTCCTCCAGGTCCAGCCGGGCAGGGCCGTCGCCTACAATCAGGAATTTCAGATTGGGGTTCTGCTTCCGGGCCTGGGCGAACAGGTTCATCAGCTCTCCCAGGTTCTTTTCTCCGCCCAGGCGGCCCAGGTTCAGGATCACCTGATCCTCGTCGGCAATGCCCAGCGCCCGGCGCCGTTCCAGGCGCTGCTGCGGGGTCAGCCGCTTGTGGTGCTGCTCCAGGCTGATGCCGCTGGGCACCACGCTGATGGGCGCCCGCATCCCGTAGCTTTGCAGGGTATTCTCCACCTTCTGGGTGGGTGCCACCAGGGATTTCACCTGTTTGAGCCGGTGCCGGGAGAGCACCTTTGCCAGGTAATCCCCCAGACGTTTGCTGGGGACAACATACGAGGTCAGATACTGCTCATACAGGGTGTGGTAGGTATGTACAATGGGCGCGCCGGTGATCCGGGAAATCCGGGCGGCAAACTGAAAGCTGAAAAACTCGCACTGGCTGTGAACCACATCCGGCTTCCAGTCGATGATCTCCTGAATCAGCTTGTGCCGATAAGACACCGGCATCCGCAGGTTGGGGTACACCGCCTTCAGGGGGATGGAGCGAATATAATAGACCGCCCCTTCTTTATGGGAATGCAGGTTGTTGGAAATCGTCAGAATCTTCACATCATGGCCGTTGGCCGTCAGTTCGTCAAACAAATTTTTCACCGAGGTGACCACACCGTTGGTATCGGTGGTGAACAGATCGGTGGTAATCAGGATCTTCAATTTGGTGTCCTGGGATGGCATGCATTCTCCCTCCGTCATTGCCAAAATTCCTTTTTCCTGGAAATACAACTATGTTCTCTTATTATACCAGATTCCCGCTAAATTTCTATGGGCAAACTTCTTAAGTTTTCTTTAGATTTTCCCTGGGGCATTGTTAACCCTTGGGAAGAATTGTTGGCTTTTTCCAGAATTTGTGCTACAATGACGAAAATAACCCCTTGGAGGTTCGCCATGAATGTCAAAGTCCGTTGGATTCTGCCCGCTGCCGGGCTGCTGCTGTTTCTGGCCGCAGCGGGCATGGGTATCTGGCACTGGTATGACAACAACGTCGACCGCAGCGGCTGGATTGAAAAAGACGGGCAGCGGATTTATCGGGACTTTTACGCAGACCCGGTTTCCGGATGGCTGGAGCTGCCGGAGGGCACCTACTATTTCCCTTCCGACGGCATCCCCTGCACCGGCTGGCAGAAGCTGAACGGGTTTACATACTATTTTGGTGACGACGGCGTCATGACCACCGGCTGGCTGGAGCAGAACGGCAAGCGCTACTACTTTGGAGACAACGGGGCCATGGTTCCCGGCTGGCTCTGGCTGGGAGAAGATCGATACTACTTCCGGGATGGTTACGCCGTCACCGGCTGGCAGGAGATTGAGGGACAGACCTATTATTTTGATGATGAGGGCATCATGGCCGCCGGATTTACCGACATTGAAAGGAACCGTTACCACTTCAGCGAAGACGGCATTCTTACCATTGGTTTTGCGGACATTGACGGCAGCCGGTATTACTTTGGAGAGGACGGCGTTCTGGTCACGGGACTGGCCGAAATTGAGGGACAGACCTATCAGTTTGGAACAGACGGGGCAATGTTCACCGGCTGGGAGATTACGGACTCCGGGCGGCGGTATTTCATGGCCGATGGTCCCATGGCCCTGGGCTGGCAGAGCGTGGAGGGTCAGACCTGTTATTTCGGAGAGGACGGTTTTCTGGTCTCCGGCTGGGTGAACCGGGGAGAATACCGCTGCTACCTCTACCCGGAGGGGGGCTGCGCCATCGGGCCCACGCAAATTGACGGGGAAACCCACTACTTCTCCCCCGGAGGACTGGAAGTGATTCTGGTCAACGCCCTGAATCCGGTGCCGGACTACTTTGAGCGGGATCTGGTAAACGTAGTGGATTACCACGATGTGGACCGGCGGTGTTACGACGCCCTGGTGCAGATGCTGGACGACTGCACCGCCGCCGGTATTGAATACGACTTCAACTCCGCTTATCGCACCGTGGAAGAGCAGGCCCAGATTCTGGCCCAGCGCACCCAGGAGTACATGGACTACTACGAGTGGGAAGAAGAAAAGGCCCGGGAAAAAGCCTTGGAAACCGTGGCCCTGCCCGGCACCAGCGAGCACAACCTTGGGCTGGCGGTGGATCTGCTGGGCAGCCAAGCGGTGGCCTGGTTCCAGGAGCACTGCTGGGACTATGGCTTTATCGTCCGCTACGCTGCGGACAAGCAGGACTACACCGGCATCACCAATGAGCCCTGGCACTTCCGGTATGTGGGAAAGGAAGTGGCCCTGGAGCTGAAGGACTCCGGTCTGTGCCTGGAGGAATATCTGGGGGCACCCCCGGCCGGATAAAGCAAAAGCCGCCGAATCAGAAGATTCGGCGGCAAATTTATTGGTTTTTCTGCTCCGATGCTGCAATTTTCTCCCGGGTCCACTGGTCAATTTCCTGTTTCAGCTCCCGCAGATAGGGAGAAAACCGCACATTTTCCGCCCCATAGGTCAGCTGGAGGCTGTATTCCAGGGGAAGCCAGGTATCAATGTCCGATTCATTGTGCTGGATCACCGCCTCCAGCCGGTCCAGCGCCTTGTAAAGCTTTGCCTCTCCGGTTTTCTGGGCGTTCATCTCTTCCAGAAGACTTTCCCACTCATCCCGGACGTCCGCCGGGAGGGTCTGAATCCAGCGGTCAAACAAATCGTCCTCCCGCCGGGAATCGGCATCGGTTTTGACAAAAGTGGGGATGTCCCCGGTAAAAGCCTCCCCCAGGTCATGGATCAGGCACATCCGGATCACCCGGTTCAAATCCAGCTCGGGAAACTCCCCGGTAAGAAGCATGGCCATCAGTGCCAGCCGCCAGGAATGCTCCGCCACGCTTTCGGGTCTTCCTGTGGAGGTGACACAGTGACGGGTATTGCATTTGAGTTTCTCCGCCACCCGGAGAATCTTCAGAAGTTGCGCAGGTTGCACAGGTTATCTCCTTTTCAAAAAGTCTGCGGGCCGGAAATCCGGCCCGCATGGTGTTTTCAGGACAGAACCATCTTGTCGTCCACTTCGTCGGAGCCGGAAGCCTGGCTGAACAGGCTGAGCAGATGCTCCACCGTCAGATTTTTCTTCTCTTCCCCGGACACGTCCACCACCACATGGCCGTCATACATCATAATCAGCCGGTTGCCGTAGGCAATGGCGTCGCGCATATTGTGGGTGATCATCAGAGTGGTCAGATGGTCCTTCTCCACAATCCGCTGGGTGGCGTCCAGCACCTTGGCGGCGGTCTTGGGGTCCAGGGCAGCGGTATGCTCATCCAGCAGCAGCAGTTTGGGCTTCTGCAGGGTGGCCATCAGCAGGGTCAGCGCCTGCCGCTGTCCGCCGGACAGCAGGCCCACCTTGGCGGTCATCCGATTTTCCAGCCCAAGGCCCAGAATTTTCAGCTGCTCCCGGTAGCTCTCCCGTTCCGCCCGGGTAATGCCGCTGCGCAGGGTCCGGCTCTGCCCCCGGCGGGCCGCCAAAGCCAGGTTCTCCTCAATCTGCATGGTGGCAGCGGTGCCCATCATGGGGTCCTGGAAGACCCGGCCGATGTACTTGGCCCGCTTGTATTCCGGCAGGTTGGTCACATCCACCCCGTCAATGAGAATTTTTCCCGAATCCACCCCGAACACGCCGGCCACGGCGTTGAGCATGGTGGACTTTCCGGCGCCGTTGCCGCCGATGACGGTGACAAAGTCTCCTTCCTCCATGGTCAGGTTCAGGCACTGGAGGGCGACCTTTTCATTGATGGTGCCGGGGTTGAAGGTCTTCCACACATTTTCCAGTTTAAGCACGGTTCTTCACCTTCCCCTTCTTACGGAAATACTGCTGCTGCCAGTAGGGAATTGCCAGGAACAACGCCACAATCAGCGCAGAAATCAGCTTCATATAGTTGGTATTCATCTTGAACTCGCTGATGACGAACTGAATCACCACATAGTAGATGATGGCGCCCAGGGACACCGCCAGCAGTTTCAGTCCGAAATTGCGGAACAGCTTGCCGAAGGCCACCTCTCCGATGATGATGGCGGCCAGGCCGATGACGATGGCGCCCCGGCCCATGTTGATCTCCGCGAAACCGTTGTACTGGCACAGCAGGGAACCGGACAGGGCTACCAATGCGTTGGCCAGCGCCAGACCCAGCACCTGGTTGAAGCTGGTGTTGATGCCCTGGGCCCGGGCCATGTTGGGATTGGCGCCGGTAGCCCGGATGGAGCAGCCCCGCTCGGTGCCGAAGAACCAGTACAGCACCCCGATCACCGCCAGGGTGAACACGCTCACCACCAGGATGGGATGCTGCCAGAAAGGACGGGTCCCCTTCTGCACCTCCTGCAGATACCGCAGGGAGATCAGCACGTCATAGTTATTCACGTTCAATGGGATATTGGACTTCATGTCCATAATGGCCAGGTTCACGGACCACAGTCCCAACTGGGTGAGAATGCCGGACAAAATGGCTGGGATGCCGCACTTGGTGTGGAAAAAGCCGGTGGCCAGGCCCGCCAGCATACCGGCCAGGGCCGCCGCCAGCATGGCAACCCACACGTTATAGCCGGCGGTCATCATCACCACGCATACCGCGCCGCCGGTACAGAAAGAGCCGTCCACCGTCAGGTCGGAAATGCTCAGAATCTGATAAGTCAGGTATACGCCAATGGCCATGATGCCCCAGATCAATCCCTGGGCCACTGCGCCGGGCATGGCGTTTAGAAAGCTCGTCATAAAAAAGTCCTCCGAATGGATTTCGCCAGAAGTGGGCGAGGTGGCACAGCCGCCTCGCCCGCTTGTTGGATTGGTTTGGAATCAGTCAACGGCAACCGGCTCATAGCCCTCCAGGGGGGTAATGCCCAGGGCTTCGCAGATGGCGGCGTTGTACTTGGGGGTGAAATTGTCGGCGTAGGCGATGGGCATGGTAGAAATGTCCGCCTCGCCGGTGAGGATCTGGGCTGCCATCTCGGCGGTCTTCACGCCCAGGTCATAGTAGCTGATGGACAGGGTTGCCACGCCGCAGCCTTTGCAGATGCCCTCTTCACCGGTAATCACCGGGACACCGGCGGGCTGGCAGATGCCGTCCACAATGCCGGCGGCAGAGGCCACGGTATTGTCGGTGGGCACATAGATCACATCGGAGTTATCCGCAGCAGTCTGGGTGACGGCCTGCAGGTCATTGGAATCGGCGAAGGGATACTGGGTGCAGGTGAAGCCCATTTCCTCCAGGTAGCTCTGAACGGTGTCCACCTGGTACTGGGAGTTGGATTCCGCGGAGCAGTACAGCAGACCCACGGTCTTGGCATCCGGGAACCAGTCCTTCACCATCTGGGCCTGCTGGTCCAGAGGCGCCAGGTCGGAAGTGCCGGAGACGTTGCCGCCTACGGTGCCGTTGAAGTCCTCAATGCCCATGGCCACGCCATACTCCGTGATGGAGGTGCCCAGGATGGGGATGTCGGCAGTGGCAGCGGCGGCAGACTGGAGGGACGTAGTGGCGTTGGCCATAATCAGGTCCACTTCATCCGCCACAAAGGCGTTTACAATGTTGGCGCAGGTGGCGGAGTCACCGGCGGCAACCTGAACATCAAATTCCACGTTATCCTCGCCCAGCAGCTCGGTGAGCCGGTCTACAAACCCCTGGGTCGCGGCGTCCAGGGCGTCATGGGGCACCAGCTGGCATACGCCAACCACATATTTCTCTCCGGCGGCGGCAGCAGTGGTATCCGCCGCTGCTTCGGTTTCTGCCCCGGCTGCGGTGGTCTCCTGGGCCGCTGCGGTGGTCTGGGCAGCACTGTCGGAAGCGCCGCAGGCAGCCAGCGTAAACAGCATGGCCATGGCAAGGATTGCGGCAATCAGCTTTTTCATAATTCTTCTCTCCTTCTGCTGTGATTCCGTGTACAATTGTACGCACATGGAATACTGGATGGAAGATACTATAGCACCCGAAAAAACAGATGTCAACGGATTTCTATGAATCTATTCAAAGCATTTAAATTTTAAATGCTCACCCCGAAAAATGTCGGCTCCGGCCTTCCGGAGCCGACAGTGCGTGTCAAAAAAGTCTTATAGCACTAAATATTGTTTTAAAAGTTTTCTGCCAGGGCGCACCCCAGGGTGGCCTCTCTTGCCCCTGCGGGGCAATTCACCTTCTGTACCTGGCAGAAAACACTTCCCAGGCTGCAAGTGTGGAATTTGTCCCCCTGCAGGGGACAAATTATGCGCGCAGCAGACTGCAAAAAATGTCGGAAAGCCCCGAAAGGGGGTTTTCGACAGTCTGTGGCGGCTCCGGTCTTCCGGAGCCGACAGAGAAGTATTATTGGGCCGTCAGCTTCCGACAGGCTGCCGCCAGTTCCCGCAGGGTGCTGCAGGGCACCATGGTGCAGACAGCCGCCACCGCCTGGACGCTGCGCAGATATTGCCACTTGTTCTGGCTGATGGGGTTGAGCCACAGCACCCGTCCTGCCTGCCGTTTGGCCTCCACCAAGGCCCGGAGGGCCCGGGGCTGGTCGATGGTCTTGGTATCGGACAGAATCAGCAATGTAGTGGCAGAATTGAGGATGGGGGGCTGACTGGTGCAAAGCACCTCCAGCGCCGTGCCCAGATCCGTTCCCCGGCCATAAATTCCCGTCTGCCCCACATAACTGCGGAACAGGTCCATATTCTGCAGCTGGAAGGCATCCGCCTCCACCATGGCTTCTGAGAACAAAAAAGTTCTGGAATTGTCGGAAACCTGGTTCAGGCTCTGGATAAACCGGAGGGCAAACTCCGAAAACTGCACCATGGAGCCGGACACGTCGCACAGCAGCACCAGATGCCGCCGCTGGTCCCGTTTTTTCTTGTAGCGCAGGTGGTAAAAGCTTCCGCCGGTTTCCAGGCCCTTGCGGATGGTCTTCCGGAAGTCCAGCTTGCCGGTATGGCCGCCCCGCTTACGCCGGGCGGAGAGCTCCCCGTTGATCTGACGGGCCACCTCCTGGATCATGGCAATGGCTTTGGGGATTTCCGTGTCCCGGAACTCCGAAATATCCCGGTAGAGGATGCCCAGCTCCGGGTCCAGCTCCTCTGCGCCCACCCCGGCGTTCTCCATGAGAATCTGCTGCTCCATCAGCGCCCGGGCAAACACGGAATGGATAAACTCGCCATAGAGTTTGGGGTTCCGTTCCGCCGTGCTGCGGTATTTCTCCATGAAATTTCGCAGCCTCTGGCGGGCCTCCTCCGGCATGGCGGCATAGGTTTCCCGCTGCTTTTCATTCAGGTCCATGGGCTGACCGTTGATTTGCAGTTCCTCCTCCGCCTCCTGGCGGTGCTGCGCCATCTCCTGCTCCCGCTGCTGCTGTTCCTTCGCCTGTTGGCGCATCCGCTCTTCTGAAATGAAAAAGCTGTCGAAGCACCGGTCGAAGGTCAGCTGCTCTTCCCGGGACTTGGCATACACCGTCCGCAGGGCGGTTTTGACCCGGTTCCGGTCCGCCAGCCCCAGATCCACGAGAATCCGGGCGGAGTCCTGGGTTTCCTGGGGGCTGACCGTCAGCCCTTCCAGCCGGAGCATCCGGGAAAAGGCGGAGAGCTTTTCCAGATAAACCTGGGGATCATCCATGGTGGTGTCCCCCGCAGCCGGTACAGGTATTCCCGGCTTCCTCCTCGATGGAGGCAATGTCCTCGTGGTTTTTCAGCACGAAGCCCGCGGTCTGACGCAGGGCGTCGGGGGTCAGCTCCCGGATGCCCAGGGCGTCCAGCGCCGCCGCCCAGTCCAGGGTTTCGGCAATGGAGGGCTTTTTCAGAATGGATTCGCTGGAGCGCAGTTTCTGCACCGCCAGGGCCACCTGGGCGCAGAGCCGATCGTCCACGTGGGGCAGCTTGGCCCGGAGAATGGCCAGTTCTTTTTCCATATCCGGGTACTCAATGTACAGGTAGGCGCACCGGCGGCGCAGGGCCTCGCTGAGAGGCCGGGCCCGGTTGGAGGTCAGCACCACAAAGGGGATGGACTTAGCCTTCACCGTGCCCACCTCGGGAATGGACACCTGCATCTCCGACAGCAGTTCCAGCAGGAAGGCCTCGAACTCCTCGTCGGCCTTGTCGATTTCGTCGATCAGCAGCACCACCGGCTTTTCCGACCTGATGGACTGGAGCAGGGGCCGCTCCAGCAGGTATTCGTCGCTGAACAGAGATTTGGTCAGGGCGTCCTTGTCCTGGGTGTTCATGTTCACCTGGATGGACAGCAGCTGCTTCTGATAGTTCCACTCGTACAGGGCCTTGCTCTCGTCCAGTCCCTCATAGCACTGCATCCGCACCAGGTCCCGGTCCAGGGCATAGGCCATCACCTTGGCGATCTCCGTTTTGCCCACGCCGGCGGCGCCCTCGATCAGCAGGGGGCGCCCCAGGGAGAGGGACACATACAGCACGGTAGCCAGGGTTTCATCATAAATATAATGGGCTTCGTCCATTTTTTGCTTCAGTTCTTCAAAGGTCATGGCAGACACTCCTTTGTCTGTTGTTTTTGACCATTATACCATACCCCCCTGAAAATGGGAAGAAAAATCTCCCAAAACGCATCAATCCCCCGGCGAAAGCCAGGGGATTGGGTTGGATTTTCAGTTGGCTCAGTCTGCTTCTTCCGTCTCCTCTTCCAGATACCAGCCGGTATTATTGGGGGCATGGGGATATTGGAAGGCCTCCTGAATCAGAGCGTACTGGGGCAGCGGGGTGATCTCATCCTCGTCATACCGCCAGCCAACACCATAGGGCTGGGAACCGGTAAAGCTGGCCCAGCAGTCCGGGTGCTGCTCGATAAAGCGCTCCTGCTCCTCCTTGGGAACCCGGCTGCCGCCGGCGGGATTCAGCCGGGCACACAGATGGGTCAGGGGCAGATCGTCCAGCGGGGACAGGTCGGTGACGTGGGTGTTGCTGATGTTCAGCATTTCCAGGCTCTCGCAGCCCGCCAAAGGACTCAGGTCCTCAATATACTCACAGAAGGCGATTTCCAGGAATTTCAGCTTCTTGCAGTTTTCAAAGGGTGTCAGATCCTTGATGGGGGCACCGGAGGCGATGATATACTCCAGATTGGGCATTCCCGCCACGAAAGGCACCCCATCCAGGTACTCGTTGTGGCCGATGTCCATGAAGCGCACGTCCTCACAGTAGATCAGATCTTCGCAGTTGTCGTCCACCAGGTCATAGGTGCAGCGGATCACCTCCGCATCCGTCAGGGTGCTGCCGCCGCCGAACCAGACCCGCCAGACCACCTTGATCCGGTCCCGGTAGTCATCCCGCAGCTTAGAAAGCACCTCATTGGAAAGCTTGCAGTTGTCCAGCACAATTCGTTTGCAGTTGGTCAGAAGGTCCAGCACCGAGCGCAGTTCCTCTTCTCCCTCGTCGCCGATGTTCTGGTTCTTGATCTCCACTTCCTCATCGCCGGTGGACAGGGTCAGGCCGCAGTACTCAAAGGTGTAGTTGAACACCACATCCGGCGCCGTCTGCATCAGCAGTTTTACATTTTCCTTGGACAGCTGGCTCTCCCCATTTTCGTCCATCAGTTCCACGTTGGTCAGGTTTTCCAGCATGGCCAGCTTCTCCGCCACCGCTTCCACAGCGTCGGGGGTCAGATCGGAAAGATCCAGCTGGGTGGTCTGGGTATCGTATTCCTTTCCCAGCAGCTCCACGGTGCACTGGACAGCCACGGTTTCATAAGCGGCTTTCAGCTGCTCCACCTGATCCAGAGACAGCTCCGGGGTGTGCAGGGTCAGGCTCTCCAGATTGGGCAGGTAGGCCAGGTTGGTCATCAGGGTGTCAAATCCATAGTCCTGGGGCTGCAGTTCCAGGCTCTGGCTCTGCCAGTCAAAGGACGAGCCTCCCAGGTCCACCTGATAGATCACCTGGCAGTCCGGCTTGCTTTCCCGGAAGGATTCCAGCAGAGCGTATTCCTGGCAGCCGGTGGCATCCAGGGTCTTCAAGTCGGGAAAATAATTCAAAAGAATTTCCAATTCCTGTTGGGTCAGGGAAGACACGGAGATGGTGTCCGCATCGTTGGGGATTTTCCCGTTCTGGAAGGGAACCTGCCAGGAAATCTCACAGTTTGGCAGCTGGCTGCGCAGGCTGTCATACTCCTCCACAGACAAGTCCTCTTCCCGCAGATCCAGGCTCACCGAGTGAATGGAGTAGGCTTTTCCCCCCACAAAGACATGGTTGTCCCGGTACCACAGAAAGCCAATGGCGCTTCCCATGCCCAGGCAGATAATCAGTATTGCCACCAGGAGGGTGACCAGAATTTTTTTCATATGGGTATTGACCTCCCGAAATTCGTTACAAATTCGTTACTGGGTATCATAGCATATCCCGGCAGAAAATGCAACATTTTCAAGAAATTCGGCCGCGGACCGTTGGTCCGCGGCCGAAAACTGCCGGATCAGTCCCGACGCAGGGCTTCGATGGGGTTCAGGTTGGCCGCCTGAACAGCAGGCAGCATGCCGAACACCACGCCGATGAGGGTGGAGAACACCACCGCCACGGCAATGGCAGGCAGGCTGATGGACACGGGTATCTGGACCACGCTGGAGATCAGCTGGGCCATGATCACGCCGGTAATCACGCCCACCAGTCCGCCCAGACTGGTCAGCACCGCAGATTCCGTCAGGAACTGAAGAAGAATCCGTTTTTTCTTGGCGCCGATGGCCTTTTTCAGTCCGATTTCTCCGGTCCGTTCCGTTACGGAAACCAGCATGATGTTCATAACGCCGATGCCGCCCACCAGCAAGGAGATGCTGGCGATCCAGATCAGCTGGGTATTGGTGGATTCCGACATTTTCTGCAGCTGCTCCGCCTGCTCCAGCATATCCTGGCTGCGGTAGTCGAAATTGCTCTTATCCGGATTGACGATCTGGCTGTCCGTCAGCAGTTTTGCCGCCTCCTGGCCTACCGTGGTCATGGTGTCGGTGTTTTCCACCTTGATGGCCACGCTCTGGGGCTCGTCAAATCGGTACACCGTGGGCCAGGCCGTCCCTGGAAGATAGATTGCCCCGGAGGAGGTATTCATATACATATAGTAATCCTGCATGTTCTGAATGGACGGGGCGAATTCCTCCGAAAGCGTCACAACTCCCACCACCACGAACACGTCACCGTTGATTTCCAGGGTTTTGCCCACCGGATCTTCCCCGGCGAACAGGTTTCGCTGGGTGTTGGTGTCCACGAGGGCCACCTTCCGGCAGCGGTCATAATCCGCCTGGGTAAACCCCCGGCCATTTTTCACCTGAAGTCCATATACATTCAGGTAGTACGGGTCAATGCCGAATACCTCGCCACTGTACTGGGTGTTCAGATAATACACGCTGTCGGCATAATTCCGGGAGTAGTACAGGCTCACCTGCTCCACCCCCCGAATCTGGGTCAGCTCCTGCCGGGTCTTCTCGGTGATGGTGCGCACGCCTTCCGGAATATCGTTCCAGCTCAGATCGTAGGAGTGGCCGTCCTGATTCAGCTGGACGGTAACCACGTTGTTTCCTGCGCCGATCAGGTTTTCCTTGATCTGCTCATTGGTGCCCTGGATGGTGGAGACAATGGTAATAATGGCCGCAATGCCGATGATGATGCCCAGCATGGTCAGCAGCGACCGGAGCTTATGCCCCCAAATGCCTTGGAAGGCAAGCCGAATATTTTCTGTCATTGGGTGCCCTCCTCAGTAATTGTACAAGTCGTTCCGGTCGCCCTCCACTGTGGGAGCGCCTTCCTTCACATTTTTTCCGTAGGGGAATGCGATATAGTCCGTCTCCGACAGGCCGCTGCGGATTTCCGTATAACTGCCCCACAGGGACTTGCCCACGGTGACGTAGCGTTTTTCCAGCTTGTCGTTCTTTCCTCGGACAAACACATAGGATTGGCCCTTTTCCGTGCGGAGGAATGGATTCTCCAGGTAAATGCCGCTTTCTCCGGAACCGGTGGTGTAGGTCATGCTCACATAGCGGCCGGCCTGAAGATCAGCGCTGCCGTCCACAAAGGCTGTGAAGGGATAATAAGAGGAATTGGGATTTTCCATGCCGTTCCAGTTGCTCTCGGCACTGGGGAAATCCCCGATGCTCTGCACCGTTCCGGTATAGGTGGCGCCGGTTTCCCAGTCGCTGATGGTGACCTCCTGCCCCACCCGCAGATTGTCCTTTTCCAGCTCGTTCACCGTGCCCTGGACGTAGAATCCGCCGCCGCCGGACACCTTGATCAGCGGGCTCTTGGTATCCCGTGCTTCTTCCTCCGTCAGCACGGAAATCACTTCGCCGTCAATTTCGGAATAGACATTTCCGTCATTGAACTCCGTCTGCTTGATCTTGTAGTCCGCGTCCGCCATCTTGATCTGGAACTCCAGATCCTTGATTTTCTTCTGCTGCTCAGACCGCATCTGAGCAATCTGTTCTGCGGTAAATCCACTGCCGAAGTCGAAGTCCGGGATGTCCAGACCAGCATCGCCTTCCTCATCCATCAGGGTGTAATCCGGAAGGTAGGTGGCGTCAAAGAAGCGCATGGCGTTGTTTCCCGTCACATAGACTCCCTGCCAGACGGTCTTCTGGCCCAGGGACATATTTCCCTGGGTCACCTTGAACACCACATAATAGTCCGTGACCACCACCGTCGGCTTGGTTTCCTCCGTGGGGCTCTCTCCCGGCTGGGTCGGGTCCACCGCCGCGGAAGCGTGGGATCTCACGGTTTTCTGGGTGCCGGCACCATCCAAATCAGTTCCGGCTTGTTCCGCCGAAGCGCCGCCATTTTCTTCCGGGTTCTCCTCGGGCAAGTTGTTTTCCGGAGCTTCGTCTCCTTCTTCACCGGTGTTATCGGCCCCGTTACCCGTTCCTTCATCTTTGCCGGTATCCGCACCTTCTCCGGTATCACTGCCGCCGGTTCCGGTACCCGTATCGGTACCGCTGCCGTCGCCTGTTCCGGTATCGGTGCCGCTGCCGCCGCCGGTTCCGGTACCCGTATCGGTACCGCTGCCGTCGCCTGTTCCGGTGCCGGTGCCGTCGCCCGTTCCGGTGCCGGTGCCGCTGCCGTCGCCCGTTCCGGTGCCGGTGCCGCTGCCGTCGCCTGTTCCATCACCGTCGGTACCCGAGCCCTCCGTAGGTTGCGTTGTAGGTGCTGTTGTAGGCTCCGTGGTGGGTTTTGTTGTGGGCTCCGTCGCCACGGTGGTTTCCGTAGTCGGGACCGTGGTCGGCTCGGTGGTAGGCTCCGTGGTAGGTTCGGTGGGCTGATTGGCCTCCCGGATTGCCTTGGCCTGAAGCCGGATGTCCTCCAGAAGCGTATCGTCTATGGCGGTAGTATCCTTCAGCCAGCAGATCAGTGCCGTTTCCGGGGTACTTCCGTCATAGTCCGGATTGTCGGAAATCAGGTAGTTCTGGGTCAGTTCCGTGCCCATTTCCTCGGTGGAATCCCCGGGGTTGTCATCAATATCCGGCAGCTCCATGGGCTTCATGCCGTTGATTTCCGCCAGATAATTCTGGGCATCTGTCAATTCCAGCTTCAGCTTCTCCACTTCCAGCCGTTTGCGCTCCAGTTCCAGCTCCGACAAAGTGGTGTCGAAGGTCATCAGAAGATCCCCTTTTTTCACGGTATCTCCCTGGGAGACCAGGACTTCCGTCACAATCTGGGTATCCGACAGAAAAACGGTCTGGATTTTGTCCGTGGTGACCGGGCCGTAGCTTTCCTTGGAGTCACCCCAGAATTCCGTCATGCCCACGGTGGAAAAAGGATACACCCCCACCGGCTCTGCGCCGCCCCGGACACCTGCCCAGATGCCAACGCCCAGCGCCGCCGCCAGTACGCCGGCAGTGGCCATCACCAATCGCTTTTTATTCTTTGGGTTCCAATTCATCCCTGTCACCTCCCGGGTTTCCCTCGCCTGTATGCAGCTCTCCGTCCAGAATCCGGTAGGTCTTGTCTGCGCAGGCAGCGATTGCCGGTTCATGGGTAATCATAATAATGGTCATGCCCTCCTGGCTGAGCCGGTGGAAAATATCCATGATCTGGTTTCCGGCCTTGGTATCCAGAGCGCCGGTGGGCTCATCCGCCAGCAGCAGGTCCGGCTTTCCCACCATGGCCCGGGCAATGGCCACCCGCTGGCACTGTCCGCCGGAGAGCTGGTTGGGCAGGAAATGAATCCGCTCTGCCAGCCCCACCGCTTTCAGGGCCTCCGCCGCCCGCTCCCGCCGCTCCTTCACCGGCACGCCGGCATAGAGCAGAGGCAGCGCCACATTGTCCAGGGCGTCCATTTTGGGCAGCAGGTGGAAGCTCTGGAACACAAAGCCCAGATGCTTGTTCCGGATCTCCGCCAGATCGTCATCGCTCATGTCCTTCAGATTCCGGCCGTCCAGCTCATAGCTGCCGGAGGTGGGCACATCCAGGCAGCCGATAATGTTCATCAGGGTGGTTTTTCCCGAACCGGAGGGGCCCATGATGGCCAGGTAGTCCCCCCGTTCCACGGTCAGGTTGATGTTTTTCAGCACCCGAACCGGCTCCTTGCCCTGGATGTAATCCTTGCAGATGTCTGTCAGCTTCAAAATGGGCATTATGATACCTCGCCTTCCGCCATGGGCATCTCCTCCGGCTCCGAGGCCACAGGCTCCTCCCGGGTGGTGGGCGCCCCTTCCCGGCACAGCGCCGCATCCGGGAAGGCGATGTAATCCTCCAGAGACAGGCCTTCCACAACTTCCTGGGTATCCGTCATGGGGTTATACTCGCCCAGGGTCACTTCCCGTTTCTCCAGCTTGCCGTTCTTCTCCGCCCAGACAAAGGTGGTGCCGTCGTCATCATAGCAAATAAATCCGCTGCTGATGCTGGGGCCGCTGGTCTGGCCTTCCTCGGTGAAGATTTCCAGATACAGATGCTGGCCCAGGATCAGGCCGTCGGTGCTCTCCAGATCCACATAGAAGGGATATTTGCTGGAAGAGGTCATCTCATCCACGGACCCGCTGTAGCTGTTGCCACTGCCCTGGGTGGGGTTCTCATAGTCCACCAGGGCCACGGTTCCCGTCCAGGTCTGGGTGGCATCCGTGCGGGAAATGGCCTTGATCCGGGTTCCTTCCGTGATGCTGCCCCGCTGTAGCTCTCCAATGGTCCCCTTGATCCGGTAAGAACCAATCTGCTGGATGGTGATAAAAGGCAAGGGGTTGCCATAGTTATCCGTCCCGTCTTCGCTGACGTTCTGCACCCGACCGTCAATGGGAGAGGTAACCACTGCGTTTTTCAGCAGATCTTCGGACTTCTGAACCTCGTTTTCCTTGGTCTTGACATTCAGTTCCGCTTCCTTCAGATCCACCTGGGTGGTCTGAATCTGCACGGTGTATTGGAGCTTGTCCGTGCCGCTGACCGTCTCCCGCTCCCGCTCCAGGGTGGCGATCTGACTTTTATAGTTTTCAATGGACGCATTCAGCTGCTCCAGCTCCAGGCGCTGCTTGTCCAGGGTCAGCTGCAGCTGCTCGGTGTCATAGGCGAAGAGTTTCTGTCCTTTTTTCACATCATCGCCGGACTTGACGTACACTTCCTCAATGTTCTTTTCGCTGTCCTTTTCGATTTCCGTCACATTCTCGGAAACCACCAGGCCGGCAAACCGCTCACCTGGGGCGATGCCGCTCATACCCGCCAGCACCTCGACAGATTGAACATACACCGCGCTGTCCGAGCCGCAGGCTGTCAGACTCAGACTCAGGCACACCGCTGCCGCCAGCGCCAGCCATTGTTTTCTTCTCATATGGGGAACCCTCCTTGTGTGGTGTGTATTCCTTGGCATTGTGTTCCATTATACGGGTTTTCCTCAGAGGAATCAACCTTTCCCCGTTTAAGGATTTATTAAGTTATTTTTCTGAATTATTTTTCTGGAAAAATACTCCAATAAACGGCAAAATCCGTCCCAAATCGGGACGGATTTTCATATCCTCCGGGGTGAAACCGATGCCTGCTCTCTCTTTCCCGGACGCTGCTCACAGCAGCCGGGAAGCGGCCTCCGCCAGCCCCACCAGCAGGCAGACAGCAGCACAATCTCCAGAGTCAGCACTCTCCCACGTACACAATGCCGCAGCCGTTGGGACCGATGTGGCTGCCAATGGCCGCCCCCACCGGAATCAAGCGATCCTCCGGGATGGAATAGCCCATTTTCTCAATACGCTGGGCCAGGACCCGGGCATTGTCCCGGTTAGCGGTATACATCACATACAGCGGATGTTCCGGGTTGGGTTTGCGCTGCTCCAGGCACTTGCACAGATAGTCCATGCCCTTGCGCATTCCCATGGCCTTGGACGGCACCTCCACCTTTCCCTCCCGGGAAACCCGGATAATGGGCTTGACCTGAGCCAGGGTTCCGATTTTATAGGCGGTGTGGCTGATTCTCCCCCCGTGATACAGATATTCCAGGGTGTCAATGCAGGCGTAGAGGACAATCCGATCCCGGAGGGCTTCCACTCCTGCCGCAATTTCAGAGGCCGGCTTTCCCTCATCCCGCAGGCGTACCGCATACTCCACCAGCAGCCGCTGACCGCCGGTGGCATTTTTGCTGTCCACCACGTAGATTCCGGTCTTCCCGGCCATCTCCCGTGCCATGCAGGCGCCCTGATAGGTTCCGCTCAGGGCGGCAGACAGGGTGATATACACCGCCTCCTCGCCCTCCTGCCGGGCCTGTTGGAACAATTCCCCCACCACAGCCGGCGAAGCCTGGGCAGTTTTGGGGGCCCCTTCTTCCCTGGCCAGCAGGTCATAGAACTGCTCCTTGGACAGGTTCACATTCTCCTGATACTCCCGGTCGCCGAATATTACCGTCAGGGGGATGCAGGCGATGTCCTGCTTCTCCAGTTCCCAGGGTTCAAAATCCGCGGCGGAATCCGTAATAATCTTAACCATTTTCCCGTTCCTCCAGACACTGGGCAATTTTTTCTCCGATCCGGTCTTTCACCAGCTGGGCTACCTCTGCCGGCTTCATCTGGCCGTACTCCTCATAGGGAATGGGCTTGAGGTAGTGGATTTCCACGGATACGGGCTTGCTGCCCTTCTGATCCAGCACCTGGAAACAGTCGATCAGGGCGATGGGCACAATGGGGCACTTGCTCTTGGTGGCGCAGCGGAAACTGCCGCCATGGAACTCCAGCATCCGGTTGCCCAGACGGCTCCGGGTTCCCTCGGGGAAAATCAGGTAAGCTCTGCCCTTTTTGACCTCCTCGGTAACCTGCTGGATCACCGTCAGGGACTGGCGGACATCCTCCCGGTCCATGGCATAGGACTGGGTACAAAGCGCCACCTGATGAATGAACGGAATGTTGTACAGTTCCTTCTTCAGCACTGCTCCCACAGGACGGTCACAGGTGACGGCAATGGCCAGCACGTCGAACATTCCCTGATGATTGGCATAGAACATAAAGCCTCCATCCTGAGGAATATTCTCCGTTCCGCTTACCTTCAGATTGATATTGCCCCCATCTACCGCACGGCGCAGGATGTATTGAATGTGGCGGTATTTTTCCAGTTCCGAGTATTTCTGCGGATTGGCGGCATACCGGCACAGCTTGATCCACGCTCCCGGCACAATCCAGAAATTCCGCAGTACCATGGTCACGATCCGATTCATATGTCCTCCCTGTTACAGACAATATTTGTTTTATGGTAGCATATCCCGAAGAAAGTTTCAACTGGGTTTCTTAAAACATGCAAGATACGTTGACTTCTCCATGAGTTTCTGCTATACTTAAACGTAATTTTGCGGAGAGGCTTCCTGAGGGAAGCCTGGTTTTTAATCCAAAAGTTGACATCTCAACTTTTATAAAAAGGAGAATATTATGCGGTTGCTGCAAAAACTATATTGCCGGGGATTTCAGGCGGGCCTGCGGCTGGCGCTGCCCTTTCTGCCCTACCGTTCTCCCCGGATTCTGTCTTCCGTTCAGGAGGTTCCCCAGTGCCTTCTGGAAAAGCACATCACCAATGTTCTGGTGGTGACGGACGGCTTTCTGCACATCTCGGGGATGCTGGAACCTCTGAAACAGGCGCTGAAAAGCCAGGGCATTTCCTACACCGTGTATGATGAGGTCACCCCCAATCCCACCATCTTGAACGTGGAGCTGGCCCGGGAGCGCTACCTGCAAAACGGATGCCAGGGGCTCATCGGTTTTGGCGGCGGCTCCTCCATTGACTGCGCCAAAGCGGTAGGCGCCCGGATTGCCCGGCCCAACAAACCCATTCCCAAAATGCGGGGGATTTTGCAGGTTCTGCTGCCCATTCCCTACCTGATTGCCGTGCCCACCACCGCCGGCACCGGCAGCGAAACCACCCTGGCCACGGTGATTACCGACGACAAGAACGCCCACAAATTCCCCATCAACGATTTTCCTCTGATTCCCAAGGTGGCGGTGCTGGACCCGGAGATGACCCGCTCCCTGCCCAGGCATATGACCTCCACCACCGGTATGGACGCCCTGACCCACGCCATCGAAGCCTACATCGGTCAGACCACCACCCGTCAGACCCGCTCCGACGCGCTGGAGGCTGCCCGGCTGGTGGCGGAAAATCTGGAGACGGCTTATGCCGACGGCGACAATATGACCGCCCGGGCCAATATGCTCCGGGCCGCCTTCCTGGCAGGACGGGCCTTCTCCAAATCCTATGTAGGCTACTGCCACGCCGTGGCCCACTCTCTGGGCGGTCGGTATCACACCCCCCACGGCCTGGCCAACGCCGTGCTGCTGCCCTATGTGCTGGAGGCCTACGGCTCTGCCATTGACCGCAAGGCCAAAGACATTGCCGTTGCCATGGGCATCGCAGACGCCCAGACCCCTCCCGACCAGGCCCGCAAAGCCCTGATCGCCCGGATCCGGCAGATGAACCGGGACATGAACATCCCGGAAAAGCTCCCCAATCTCTGCCCGGAGGACTTCCCCGCCCTGGCCCGGAACGCCCATCGGGAAGCCAATCCCCTTTACCCCGTTCCGGTGCTGATGGACGCCAAACAGCTGGAACAATTCTACTTCGATGTACTGGAGGAACCCCATGAAGTCCACACAAATTGACGCTCTGCTGGAAAAGCAGCGCAGCTTTTTCGCCACCGGGGCAACCCTGGATGTGAAATACCGGATTTCCGCCCTGAAGAAACTCCACCAGGCCCTGGTGGACAGCGAAGCTGCCATCGCCCGGGCCCTGAAAGAGGACCTGGGCAAATCCGCCGAGGAGAGCTATATGTGCGAAACCGGCATGGTGCTCAGCGAAATCCGCCACATGCTGGGGCACATCCGCAGCTATGCCCGGGAGGAAACCGTACCCACCCCCCTGGCCCAGTTCGCCGCCCGGAGCTACCGCAAGCCCACCCCCTACGGCGTGTGCCTGATTATGAGCCCCTGGAATTATCCCATCCTGCTGACGCTGGATCCTCTGGTGGACGCCCTGGCGGCAGGCAACACCGTAATCATCAAACCCAGCGCCTACTCCCCCGCCACCAGTAACCTTCTGGCCGATCTTCTGGGAAAGCTCTTCCCCCCGGAATATGTGGCAGTGGTCACCGGCGGCCGGGAGGAAAACAGCTACCTGCTGGATCAGAAATTCGACTGCATCTTCTTCACCGGCAGCAAAACCGTGGGCCGGCTGGTTCTGGAAAAGGCCGCGCCCCATCTGACCCCTGTCACCCTGGAGCTGGGCGGGAAAAGCCCCTGCATTGTGGACAGCACCGCCAAAATTCCTCTGGCGGCCCGGCGGATTGCCTTCGGCAAATTCCTGAACTGCGGTCAGACCTGCGTGGCCCCGGACTACATTCTCTGCCACGAGTCGGTGAAAGATCAGCTGATTGACTGCCTGAAACGGGAAATTGTACGGCAATATGGGGAAAATCCCCTGAAAAATCCTGCCTATGGAAAGATCATCTCCCAGAAGCACTTCCAGCGGGTTGTCGGCCTGATTGACCCGGCAAAGGTCGTCCACGGCGGTCAGTCCGATCCGGAAGCACTGAAAATCGCCCCCACCCTGCTGGACAATGTCACCTGGGACGACCCGGTGATGGGCGAGGAAATTTTCGGACCGGTGCTGCCCATTCTCACCTTCCGGGACACCCAGCAGGTGCTTCAGACTGTAAGCAGTCAGGACACGCCCCTGGCCCTGTACGTCTTCTCTCAGGACAAGGCCTTTATCCGGACTGTGACCTCCCGGTGCGCCTTCGGCGGGGGATGCGTCAACGACTGCATCATCCATCTGGCCACCAGCGACCTGGGCTTCGGGGGCATGGGAGAGAGCGGTATGGGCGCCTATCACGGCAAAATCGGCTTTGACGCCTTCACCCACTACAAGAGCATCGTGGACAAGAAGACCTGGCTGGACCTGCCCATGCGCTACCAGCCCTACACCCAGCTCTACGACTGGCTGATCCACTTGTTCCTGCGATAACCCAAAATTTGCAAAAAATCCCCCGAAAGCCGGAAATCTCCGGTTTTCGGGGGATTGTGTTTTAATGTCTGCGATAGATGGAAGGAGCAAGCAGACTGAGCAGACAAAACCCACTTATGATGAGCGTACATTCCATTGGCAGGAATTGCAAGTGTTTCCCGTATTTTCCCATTGTACTGCCAATTCCCCCGGTTTTTCTTAATTTACCAGGGATTTGCCCACGAAAAAGAGGCCCGGATTCCGGGCCTCTTTGAGGGGGTCAATAAAGTCTCACAGAGTTTGCTGCCTGCACCGGCAAATTAATTTAAAAAAGTTTTCTGCCAGGGCGTGTACCTGGCGGAAAACACCTCTCAGGCTGCAAGTGTGGAATTTTCCCCCTGCGGGGGACAAATTATGCGCGCAGCAGACTGCAAAAACTTGTCGGAAAGCCCCGAAGGGGTTTTTCGACAATCTGAAAGAGACCCGGATTCCGGGCCTCTTTTTGAAATGGTTACAGCGTAGCCGCCATCACCGCTTTGATGGTGTGCATCCGGTTTTCTGCCTCGTCGAAGACGATAGACCGGTCGCTTTCAAAAACCTCATCGGTGACTTCCATGCAGTCAATGCCGAACTTCTCATAAATCTGTTTTCCGATTGTGGTGTTCAGGTCGTGGAAAGCGGGAAGGCAGTGCATGAACCGGCACTGGGGCCCGGCGTTGTCCATCAGGGCCATGGTCACCCGGTAGGGGCTCAGCTCCTCAATCCGCTCCTTCCACACGCTGTCCGGCTCGCCCATGGACACCCAGACGTCGGTGTAGATCACATGGGCCTGCTTGGTCGCTTCCATGGGGTCGGTAATGAATTCCAGCACCGCCCCGGTCTCCGCCGCCACTGCCTGGCACTGGGCAATCAGCTCCGGGCTGGGGAAATATTTCTCCGGAGCGCAGGCCACAAAGTGCATTCCCATTTTGGCGCAGCCCACCATCAGGGAATTGCCCATGTTGTACCGGGCGTCTCCCATGTAGACCAGCTTTTTTCCCTTCAGGCTGCCGAAATGCTCCCGGATGGTGAGAAAATCCGCCAGAATCTGGGTGGGATGGAACTCGTTGGTCAGGCCGTTCCACACCGGCACCCCGGCGTATTTGGCCAGGTCTTCCACAATCTGCTGTCCGTAGCCCCGGTACTCAATGCCGTCGTACATCCGGCCCAGCACCCGGGCGGTATCGGCAATGGACTCCTTCTTCCCCATCTGGGAGCCGGTGGGCCCCAGGTAGGTGGCGCTCATGCCCAGGTCCGCCGCCGCCACCTCAAAGGCGCAGCGGGTCCGGGTGGAATCCTTCTCGAACAGCAGCGCCACATTTTTCCCCTGGTGCATCCGGTGGGAGATGCCCACCTTCTTCTGCTGTTTCAGATCCGCCGCCAGATTCAGCAGGGAGTCGATTTCTTCGGGGGTGTAGTCCAGAAGCTTCAGAAAGCTTCTTCCCTGCAAGTTGGTCATGCCATCCGCTCCTTTACATAAGCAATCTGGGATTTCACCGACGCGGCGGAGGTGCCGCCCTGGGAAACCCGCTTCTCCACACAGGTGGTCAGATCAATGTCCTGATACAGATCTTCCTCAAACAGGGGGCTGAAGGTCTGATATACGTCCAGAGGCAGGGTCTCCAGCACCTGGCCGTCGGCAATGCACTTGGCCACGATCTGGCCGGAAATCTTATAGGCGCTGCGGAAGGGCAGTCCCTTTTTCACCAGGTAGTCCGCCAGATCCGTGGCGTTGATGAAGCCGCCCTGGGCCGCCTTTTTCATGTTCTCCGGCTTGGCGGTCATGGTCTGCACCATGGGAGCAAAGACCTTCAGGCACATTTTCACCGTGTCCACGGCATCGAACACCGCTTCCTTGTCCTCCTGCATATCCTTGTTGTAGGCAAGGGGCAGCCCCTTCAGGGTGGTGAGCAGGGCCATCAGATCGCCGTAAACCCGGCCGGTTTTGCCCCGGACCAGCTCTGCCATGTCGGGGTTTTTCTTCTGGGGCATAATGGAGGAGCCAGTGGTATAGGCATCGCTCAGTTCCACGAACTTGAACTCCCAGCTGGCCCAGAGGATAATCTCCTCGGAGAACCGGCTCAGGTGCATCATCAGCACGGAAATGGCGCTCATCAGCTCCACGCAGAAGTCCCGGTCGGACACGCCGTCAATGCTGTTGCGGGCGATGTCGTCAAAGCCCAGGGCCTTGGCCTCCATCCACCGGTCGGTGTTGTAGGTGGTGCCTGCCAGGGCGCAGCAGCCGATGGGAGACACATTCATCCGTTTCCGGCAGTCCGCCAGCCGGTCCAGATCCCGCAGCAGCATCATGGCATAGGCCATCAGATGATGTCCGAACAGAATGGGCTGGGCCCGCTGCAGATGGGTGTAGCCGGGCATGATGACCCCCAGGTTCTGCTCCGCCTGATCCACAACCGCCTTCAGCAGCTGCTTGACCAAGGCGCTAATCTCGTCAATTTCAGAGCGCAGGTACATCCGCAGGTCCAGGGCCACCTGGTCATTCCGGGACCGGGCGGTGTGGAGCTTCTTGCCCACATCCCCCAGCCGCTGGGTCAGCACCTGCTCCACAAACATATGGATATCCTCGCAGGTGTAGTCAAAGTCCAATTTTCCCGATTTCAGGTCGTCCAGGATTCCCTGCAATCCCTCGATCAGGGTATCCGCCTCCTGCTGGGTCAGGATGCCCTGGGCCCCCAGCATGGCGGCGTGGGCCATGGAGCCGGTGATATCCTGCTGATACAGTTTGCAGTCAAAGTGGATGGAGGAATTGAAATCATCCGCAATGCTGCTGACCTCGCCGGACGTCCGTCCGGCCCACATTTTTGCCATAGTCCGTTACCTCGAATACGAAATAGAATGATTTTTAAGAAATGAAAGATGTTCCGCCGGGGCGCTTCCCTGGCGGAACATCCCTTACAGGCCGTCAGTGGGGAATTCGTCCCCCATCTGGGGGACAAATTCCGGTTTGGTTCAAAGAAGGGTTCTTACAGCTTCCCCTGCTCCCGCAGCGCCTGAACCTTGGTGGGCAGGCCCCACAGGTTGATGAAGCCGGCAGCCTGGCCCTGGTCGTAGTCGCTTTCGCCGAAGGTCACCAGGTTCTCGGAGTACAGGGAGTAGGGAGAGGTGGTGCCGGCGGGGATGATGTTGCCCTTGTAGAGCTTCAGCTTCACGGAGCCGGTGACGTACTCATTGGCCTTGTTGGCAAAGGCGGTCAGGGCCTCCTGCATGGGAGAGTACCACTTGCCGTTGTAGATCATGTCAGCGTAGTCCACGGCCAGCTTCTGCTTGATGTGCAGAGTGTCCTTGTCCATGGTGATCATCTCCAGCTGCTGATGGGCAAAGTAGAGGATAGTGCCGCCGGGCGTTTCGTACACGCCCCGGTCCTTCATGCCCACCAGCCGGTTCTCCACAATGTCGATGATGCCGATGCCGTTGGCGCCGCCCAGGGCGTTCAGCTTTTCAATGATCTTGGAAGCCTTCATCTTCTCTCCGTCGATGGCCACAGGCGCGCCGGCCTCAAAGTCCAGCGTCACATAGGTGGGCACGTCGGGAGCCTGGAAGGGGGACACGCCCATTTCCAGGAAGCCGGGCTTGTCGTAATCCGGCTCATTGGCGGGATCTTCCAGATCCAGGCCCTCGTGGCTCAGGTGCCACAGGTTCTTGTCCTTGGAATAGTTGGTTTCCCGGCTGATCTTCAGGGGGATCTTGTGGGCTTCGGCGTAGTCGATTTCCTCATCCCGGGACTTGATGTCCCACTCCCGCCAGGGGGCGATGATCTTCATCTCCGGAGCGAACCGCTTGATGGCCAGCTCAAACCGGACCTGGTCGTTGCCCTTGCCGGTGGCGCCGTGGGCGATGGCGTCGGCGCCCTCTGCCAGAGCGATTTCCGCCAGCTTCTTGCCGATGACGGGCCGGGCAAAGGCGGTGCCCAGCAGGTAAGTCTCGTACTTGGCGCCCATCTTCAGAGAGGGGATGATGATGTCGTCCACCATCTCGTCCACCAGATCAGCCACAATCAGCTTGCTGGCGCCGGTGGCGATGGCCTTTTCCTCCAGGCCCTCCAGCTCGTCGGCCTGACCCACATTGCCAGCCACGGCAATGATCTCGGGGTTATTGTAGTTTTCCTTCAGCCAGGGGATGATGATGGATGTATCCAGACCGCCGGAATAGGCCAGCACAATCTTTTTAATGTTATCCTTGTTTGCCATGAGAATACCCTCCAAATGAATAATATTCATGTTTGACGTTTAATATACAGGGATTATACTCCCCGAAACCGGATTTGTCAACGCCTTGATGAATAAAAATACCATGCCAGGGAATTTTCGGCAAATTCCACCCAAACCCCGGCCCGCCAGGGCATAAACCCGGTACTTTTCACAACTGGCCAGGATTTCCCCTGGTTTTTCCCAGAAAAATCCCCCGGAGGCCAGAGCCTCCGGGGGAGAAAATCAGGGAGAATGTCCAAGAATTTTTGTATATTCTCCAGTCATATTCGTATATTTCCGTCACGAGAAGCCGGATTCATGCCATCCAGAGATAATTCATAAACCCCGGCACCTGCCGTTCCCAGTCCGCTTCACAGTGCCCCCCGCCCACCTGGGAGTACAGCTGCACCGACGCTCCCCGTTTTTTCAGCAGATCGGCGGCTTTTTTGTTCCAGGAATAGGTCCTGCTGGAGCGGTCCTCCCGATCGGGATTGCGCAGCCCGTAGGCCTCCTTGGTTCCCCAGGAGAGGTATGCCCGGGTATCGGGGCTGACGTTGCTTTGTTTCAGGTCGTCGGTCAGAGGTCCCATGCAGAAACCGATGGCGCTGGACAGGCACCCGGCTTTGGAAAACCACCGGTTATAGTGGGTCAGGGCATACAGGGCCATCAGTCCCCCCATGCTGGAACCGGCGATGCCGGTGCACTCCCGGAATGGAATGGTCCGGTACTCCCAGTCAATCAGGGGTTTCACCTGCTCCACAATCCAATCCATGGTCTGCCGGCCCATGGGCGCAATTCCGGCGAAGCTGCTTCCCCGGTCCGCCGGATAGGGCAGATACTCGCTGAGCCGTTCGTTTCCTTCATGGCCGCATTCGATGCCCACCACGATGATGTCTTTTTCCCAGCCGGAAAGGAATTCCTCCAATCCCCAGCACTTGCCGTAGGTGGCGTCGGCATCCCGGAACAGGTTGTGCCCGTCAAAGAAATACATCACCGGGTACCGTTCTTCACTGTCGAAATACCTCTCCGGCAGATGAATGTGCAGGGGCCGATTGGTCCCCTTTGGGGAATAGAGAAAATCCCGTTTGATCAGCATGATTTCGCCTCCTCCGGTGTTTCCAATGCTCCCGGCTGCCTGCCTTCCTCCGGCGCCGGAGCCCCAAGCTTTTCCTGCTGCTGCATGGCATTGCGGATCTTCCGGCCCATTCCGATGGCAATGGGAATGGCAAGGGCAAGGCTCAGCAGATCCGCCACCGCCTGTACCGTAGCCACGCCATACGCTCCCAGCAGCCAGTTCATCAGGTGCAGAATGGGAATAAAGCAGGTGCCCTGCCGGGCAGACGCCAGGATCAGCGCCCCCTTGGCGTTGCCCAGGCCGGCGCAGAGCATATTCACCGTCGCCACCCAGGCATGGATGGGCAGGGCGATGCACTGGCTGACCATGCAGATCACACCAATCCGGCGCATCTCCGGGTCTGTTCCGGCAAAGGCCACAATAATCTTATCTGCCAGCAGCGCCAGCACCAAACCCATGGCCACAGCACCCCAGATGGAAACTTTTGCACTGAAGCGGTAGCTTTCCTCCACCCGGTCATAGCGTTTTGCGCCCCAGTTAAAGCCTGCCACCGGCTGGAATCCATTGCCGAAGCCCAAGATAATGCTGAAGGGGAACATCATAATCTTGGTGCACACGCCGATACCCGCCAGCACCGAGTCGGAGATATTGCCCGCCAGGTCGTTGAGCATGATCGCCGCCACCACCGCCAGGCCGGTGCGGAACATGGAAGAAGATCCAACGGACACAATCTCCGTGATGATCTTTTTGGTGCAGTGGAAATTACGGATGCTCAGGTGGAGCAGACTGTGCCGGGTCAGATAGGGGAAAATCAGGATGGAAAAACTGACCAGTTTGGAAATGGCCGTGGCAAGAGAAGCGCCTGCCACTCCCATGTTCAGTCCGAAAATAAAAATCGGGTCCAGAACGCAGTTCAAGATACCGCCAAAGCCCATGCCCACCATGCTCAATGTGGCGCTTCCCTCACTGCGCAGGCACTGGTTCATCACAAAGCTGGTTGCCATAAAGGGGGCCGCATACAGGACGTAGGTGGCATAGTCAATGGAATACTGCTCACAGGTGGGAGTTGCCCCCAGCAGCCGCACCATGGGAGTCATGAACGCGATGCCACCTAACATCAGCAGGATTCCCAATCCCCCTGCCAGGAAAAAGGCAGTGGAGAGCACCTGACTGGCCCTTTTCTCGTCTCCTTCACCCAGAAGCCGGGCAATGTAGCTGTTGGCGCCTACCGCCAGCATGGAACCGGCCATCATAATCACCTGGTCCAGGGATGCGTTGACGCTCACCGCGGCGGTGGCGTTGGTTCCCAGGGAGCTGACGAAAAAAGTATCCGCCAGGGAATAGATGGAGTTGATCAGAAAGGCCACAATGGTGGGGATGGCCATCTGGGGAATCACCCGGGAAATCGGGTCATTCAGCATTCGGTTCTTGCGCAGTTCCTGACTTTGTGCGTGTTTGCTCATTTGGTCATTTCCTTTCTCTTTTCTGTAAGTTTCTGTGGTTCCGAAAAGTAGCATGCGACGTATTTTCCGTCTTTGCCCCCTCTTTACTTTCATAATGATAGCGGATTGCGAAAGAAAATGCAACTATACAAAATTTTTTCTGGAAGTAATTTCCATTTTCTGGTTTCTGTCTTCCTAAAGTTAATACATTATTGACAAGGGTTTTCAAATCGCCTATACTGTATTTGGTAGATTTGCGTATAAACTAAAATTTAACAATATGAAGGATAAGGTGATTCACATGTACATGGAGGATTACAAGCGCTGGCTGGAAGCCGATCTGGAAGATCCGGCGCTTACCCAGGAGCTGAAAGCCATTGCCGCAGACGAGGAGCAGATCAAGGAACGTTTTGCCGTAGCCCTGAAATTCGGCACCGCCGGTCTGCGGGGTGTGCTGGGCGCCGGTTCCAACCGGATGAATATTTACGTCGTCCGTCAGGCCACCCAGGGCCTTGCCAACTGGGTCAAGACTCAAGGCGGCAATCAGCTGGTTGCCATCTCCTACGACAGCCGGATTAACTCCGACGTCTTCGCCAAAACCGCTGCCTGCGTGCTGGCCGCCAACGGCATTCACGTCCGGATTTACGACGCCCTGATGCCGGTGCCTGCCCTGAGCTTTGCCACCCGGTACTATGGCGCCAACGCCGGTGTCATGATTACCGCATCCCACAACCCCGCCAAGTACAACGGTTACAAAGCCTACGGCCCCGATGGCTGCCAGATGACCGACGATGCCGCCGCTGTGGTCTATGCGGAAATCCAGAAGACCGACATTCTCACCGGTGCCAAGCTGATCTCTTTTGAAGAAGGTATGTCCCAGGGCCTGATCCAGTATGTGGGCGATGATTGCAAGGAAGCCCTGTACGATGCCATCAAGTCCCGCTCTGTCCGTCCCGGCCTGTGCAAGACCGCCGGTCTGAAGCTGGTATACTCCCCCCTGAACGGCTCCGGTCTGGTGCCCGTCACCCGGGTGCTCCATGACATCGGTATTGATGACATCACCATTGTCCCCGAGCAGCAGTATCCCGACGGCAACTTCCCCACCTGCCCCTATCCCAACCCTGAGATTTTCGAAGCGCTGAAGCTGGGCCTGGAACTGGCCAAGTCCTCCGGCGCCGACCTGATGCTGGCCACCGACCCCGACGCTGACCGGGTAGGCATCGCCATCCGCTGCCCCGACGGAAGCTATGAGCTGGTCTCCGGCAACGAGGTGGGCGTGCTGCTGCTGGACTACATCTGCCAGGGCCGGATTGAGAAGGGCACCATGCCCAAAAACCCGGTGGCCGTCAAGTCCATCGTCTCCACCCCTCTGGCCGACGCTGTAGCCGCCCACTACGGTGTGGAAATGCGCAATGTGCTCACCGGCTTCAAGTGGATTGGCGATCAGATCGCCCGGCTGGAAGCGGACGGAGAAGTGGACCGGTTCATCTTCGGTTTTGAAGAGAGCTACGGCTACCTTGCCGGTCCTTATGTCCGGGACAAGGACGCCATCATCGGCTCCATGCTGATCTGCGAAATGGCCGCCTACTACCGCTCCATCGGCTCTTCCATCAAGGAGCGTCTGGAAGCAATCTATGCCCAGTACGGCCGGTACCTGAACAAGGTGGATTCCTTCGAATTCCCGGGCCTTTCCGGCATGGACAAGATGGCCTCCATCATGGAGTCCCTGCGGACCAATCCGCCCAAGGAAATCGGCGGCTACGCCGTGACCAAGGTCACCGATTACAAAAAGCCTGAGGAAACCGGTCTGCCCGCCGCCAATGTGCTGATCTACGCCCTGGAAGGCGGCGCAACCGTGGTGGTCCGTCCCTCCGGCACCGAGCCCAAGATCAAGACCTACTTCACCACCCTGGGCAAGGATCTGGCAGAAGCTGAGGCCCAGAAGGCCAAGCTGGCGGAAGCCCTGAAGCCCATTCTGGCATAATCTCCAAAAAATTTACCCGGTGCGGTTCATTCCGCACCGGGTTTATTCTTATTTCTGGGTCAGGGGTGCGCCCTCCTGAGGGATGTGCTCCCGGAAAATTTTGGAAAGCATAAACACCGCCGCAATGGCCAGCACAAATTCCGCACCGAACTGCGCGTAGGCCAGACCATACAGGGGGAACAGCGCGTTCAGCAGGAACAGCAGAGGGATTTCGAACACAATCTTCCGCAAGATCGCAAACAGCAGGGAGTATTTTCCCTTGCCAATGGCGGCAAATACGCCCACCGTCACGAAGTCCATGCAGATGAACACAATGCCCAGGCACAGTCCCCGCAGGAATGCGGTGCCGTAGGAAACAATCTCCGGATTGTCCATAAACATTTGGATCAATACAGGCGCACCGAACCAATAAACCGCCGATACCACAGCCATGCTGGGGAGAATGCTTCCCAGAGAGAAGGTAATGCTGCTTTTCATCCGCTTGTAGTTGCCGCTGGCATAGGTATAGCTGACCAGGGGCATGATGCCCTGGGAGAAGCCCAAAGCAATCTGGAAGGGCAGCTGGTTGATCTTCTGGGCCACACCCATGGCCGCCACGGCAGAAGCGCCATAGGCAGCGGTGAAGTTGTTCAGAATGGTGGTACCGGTGACATTGAGCAGATTCTGAATGGAGGCCGGAATTCCCACACCCAGGATCCCCAGCACCACTTCCTTGCTCAGGTTCTTCAGCTTCCGGATGTCCAGGCAGACGAAGGTCTTCCCCCGCTTTACCCGTGCCAGCACGAAGAAATAGCCGCAGGCCACGCAGTTGCTGATGAAGGTGGCCAGGCCGGCACCTGCCGCTCCCATGTTGAAGCCCCAGGGCAGGATAAAAATGGGATCGAGAATGATGTTCAGAATACAGCCGCTCATGGTGCCGATGCTGGCGTGAACCGCCGAGCCTTCGCTTCGGACCATTTGGCCCTGAACCACGTTCAAAATGGCGGGCAGTGCGCCGAAGTTCACCGTCCACAGCAGGTACCCGGAGGTGGCCTCCCAGGTGGTAGCGTCGGCGCCCAACAGATTCATCAGCGGGGTACGGAACACCACAGACAGCAGGGCGAACAGCAGGCCGCTGAACACCGAACCATAAAATCCAAACGCCGAGCTGGTGCGCACCATTTCATAGTCGCCTCTGCCCAAACTCCGGCTCATCATGCTGGATGTACCCACGCCAAACAGGTTGTTCACCGCGTTGAACGCCAGCATCACCGGGTAAACCAACGTAACCGCCGCATTCTGTACCGGGTCATTGAGCATTCCCACGAAGAACGTATCCGCCAGGTTGTAAATGACCATCACCAGGGAGGTCACAACCATGGGAATTGCCAGCGATGCCACCGCCCGGGGAATGGGCATTTGCTCAAACATATAAATTTTTCCGTTATCCTGCGCCATATCATCCACACCTTTCCCGCAAATCCACCGAAAAAAAGCAATATAATAAGTATACCGCAGAAAAGTCGGGGGGTCAAGGCATACTTTTTATCCCCGTTTGGGAGCTTCTTGACTTTCCCTCAGGGCCATGGTAGAGTTAACACAGATAACGGGTGAATACCCGGGGGGTTGGAGGAAAAAAGATGAAAAAAGGAAATCCCATTGCGCTGCTGCCCATCGGCGTGTTTCTGGTGATTTATCTGGGTCTGGGTCTGCTGTTTGAATACGGAATGCAAATCCCTATGGGCTTTTACAACATCCCCATTGTCATCGCCTTTCTGATGGCCATTCTGGTGGCGTGCCTGCAGAACCGGGAGCTGTCCTTTGATGAAAAGCTGACCGTCATGGGCCAGGGTGTGGGGGACAAGAACATCATCACCATGCTGCTGATTTTCCTGGTTGCCGGGGCCTTCGTGGGGGTGGTGGGCCGCAGTTCCGCCCAGAGCGTGGCCTATTTTATGCTGGATCTGATTCCTCCCCGGTTTGCCGTGGCGGTGCTGTTCGTGGTGGCCTGCTTTGTCTCCACCGCCATGGGCACCTCTGTGGGCACCATCACCCTGATCGCCCCCATCGCCGTGGAGGTAGCCCAGGCATCTCAGTACAGCGTGGCCCTGTGCGTGGGCACCGTGGTGGGCGGCGCCATGTTCGGGGACAATCTGTCCTTCATTTCCGACACCACCATCGCCGCCTGCAACGGGCAGGGCTGTGACATGCGGGACAAATTCAAAGGCAACTTCGGCATTGCCCTCCCCGCCGCCCTGGCTACCCTGGCGCTGATTCTCCTGCTCACCCTGGGGAAGGAAACCACCCCCGTCACCCAGAGTTACAATCTGATTCAGGTGATTCCCTATGTTCTGGTGCTGGCCGGTGGCATTGCGGGAATCAACGTGTTTGTGGTGCTTCTGGTGGGCATTGTGTCCGGCGCAGCCATTATGCTGCTCACCGGTCAGACCGCCGCCACGGAATTGCTTGCCAGCATGGGCACCGGCGCTGCCGGTATGTTTGAAACCAGCATGGTGGCCATTCTGGTGGCAGCCATGTGTGCCCTGATCCGGGTATACGGCGGATTTGACGCCCTGCTCAACGCCATTCAGACCTGTTTCCGGGGCAGCAAAGGCGGCCAGCTGGGCATGGGGCTGCTGGTGGGGGCCATGGACATCGCCACCGCCAACAACACCGTGGCCATTGTCATGGCCAACCCCATCGCCAAAGAGATGAGCAAGGACTACGGCATCTCTCCCCAGCGCACCGCCTGTCTGCTGGACACCTTCTCCTGCATTTTCCAGGGGATCATCCCCTACGGCGCCCAGATGCTGGTGGCCATCTCCGCCACGGCGGAAATGGGATACACCCTGTCGGCGTTCGACATCATGGGGTATCTGTTCTATCCCTATCTGCTGCTGGTCAGCTCCCTGGTGGCCATCTTCCTGGGAAAGCGGAAGTAAATTGCCATGAAAAATCCAGATTCTGAAAAGAATCCGGATTTTTTTACTATCTCAGATTTTCCAGGATTTCCTCCAGGCTCATGTCCCGTTCCCGGGCAATCTTCACCAGGTCGGCGTTCTCATACTTCTCCCGACGCACCCCGTAGCCGGTGCTGACCTTTTTCCGCACCGGGCCGTAGGGAGAGTCCACCGTCTCCACCCGGCGCTGCAGGACGCTTCGGCGGCAGTCCTGTTCACGGACTCCCAGGGTGGTGGTGTGGCGGAACAGTGCCGCCGTCATCCGCTCCTTGTCCTCCTCCCGGCACAGCACACACAGCAATGTTCCGGGCCGGGATTTTTTCATGCCAATGGGGATGGTGAACACATCCAGTGCCCCCAGTTCCATCAGCCGTTCCAGTGCAAAGCCCAGGGCCTCCCCGGTCATGTCGTCCACATTGCACTCCAGCTTCACAATCCGGTCTTCCCGGTCCGGGGTCTTCCCCAGCAGCACCCGGACGCAATTGGCCCGGGAGAAGTCCTTCTTGCCCATGCCGTAGCCGATGGCATCCACCTCCATGGGAGGCATGGGGCCGAACTCCGTGGCAAAATGCTTCAGCAGTGCCGCTCCGGTGGGGGTACACAGTTCCCCGGAAATTTCCCCGCTGTAGATGGGGATTCCCCGGAGCAGGTCAGCAGTGGCGGGAGCGGGCACCGGCAGAATGCCGTGGGCGCAGCGCACCGTGCCGCTGCCCACATGAACCGCTGACGCCACAATCCGGTCCGGGTCAAGTTCCCGCAGCAGCAGGCATACCGCCGTGATGTCCGCCACCGCATCCATGGCCCCCACCTCATGGAAATGCACCTGGGAAACCGGCACTCCGTGGACTTTGCTCTCCGCCTGGGCAATCAGCCGGTAAACCGCCAGCACATCCAGCTTCACCATGGTGGGAATGGGCAGCTTTCCTACCAGATGTTCAATCTCCTCCATGCCGCTGTGGCTGTGATGGTGGGGATGGCCGTGTGCTGCCTCCCCTTCCTCCTGGCCGTGGATCTCCACCCGCAGATGGGTGCCGGTAATGCCGCACTTCACCGCCTTTTCCCGGGTCACATGAACGCCGGGAATGCCCAGGCTGTTCAGCCGCTCCACAAATCCCTCGGGGTCGGGCAGCAGCTCCAGCAGCGCCGCGGAAAGCATATCTCCGGCAGCCCCCATGCCGCAGTCGATGTACAGGGTTTTCATTTCTTTGCCTCCATATGGTTAATCCGGTTGGCCAGGAATCCGGCCCCGAATCCATTGTCGATGTTCACCACACTGACCCCGCTGGCGCAGGAGTTGAGCATGCTCAGCAGAGCGCTGACGCCCCCGAAGGATGCCCCGTAGCCCACACTGGTGGGCACCGCAATCACCGGGCAGTCCGCCAGACCTCCCACCACACTGGCAAGGGCGCCTTCCATCCCCGCGATGGCGATGATCACGCTGGCATCCATCAGCAGCTCCATGTGGGCCAGCAGCCGGTGTACCCCGGCAACCCCCACATCATACAGCCGCACCACCTGGCTGCCCAGGATTTCCGCCGTCAGGGCCGCTTCCTCGGCCACGGGGATGTCGCTGGTACCGCCGGTGGCGATGACCACCTTGCCCAGTCCGTCCGGCTCAGGAAAGCCTCCCACAATGCCCAGCCGAGGGATGGGGCGGTAATCCAGATCCACCGTCCGGGACACTTCTTCCGCAGACTCCGGGGAGAGACGGGTGATGAGAATCCGGTTCTGGCCGTTTTTCTGCATGGCGGCCACAATCCCGGCAATCTGTTCCGGGGTCTTCCCCGCGCCGTAGATCACCTCCGCCGTCCCCTGGCGAAGCTTCCGGTGCAGATCCACCTTGGCGTAGCCGATGTCCTCAAAGGGGGACAGCTTCAGCTGCAGCAGGGCCTCGTCCACCGAGGTCTCCCCTCGCTGAACGGATTCCAGCAGTTTTTTCGTGTCAGAATGCATGGCGCACCTCCAAATCCAGCAAAACGCCGTCATAAGACTTTCTCAGGGTATGGACAATTTCCTCCCGATGCTCCATCACCAGGGGCAGATCAGAAGCGGAAAGCTGCAGTTTTGCCCGGCCCCTATCCAGCCGCACCCGGAAATCCCGGAACCCCAGATTCATCAGGTATTGTTCCGCCTGTTCGGTTTTTTCCAGCTTCTCCCGGGTGATTTCTTCTCCCGTGGGAATCCGGGTGGCGAGACAGGCATAGGCGGGCTTGTCCCAGGTGAAAAGGCCCGCTTCTTTGGACCGTCTGCGGATTTCCTCCTTGGTCAGGCCGCACTCCCGTAGCGGAGATCGGACTTCCAGCTCCCGCAGCGCCCGAACGCCGGGACGGTCACTCAGATCGTCGGAAGCATTGGTGCCGTCCAGCAACAGGGAAAAGCCGTCCTTCCTTGCGGCGGACACCAGGGCTTCAAACAGGGCCCGCTTGCAGTAATAGCACCGGTCGGCGGGATTGGCGGTAACCTCCTTCCGGCAGAGGATATCCACCGGCAGGATTTCCAGCTCCGCCCCCAGTTCCCGGGCAAGCCTTTGGGCGTCGGCCAGCTCAAAGGCCGGCTGGAACTGGGTTTTCACATAATAGGCCTTCACCCGGGCCCCGGCCTGAATCCCCGCCCACAGCAGGTAGGCCGAGTCCACCCCGCCGGAAAAGGCGATAGCCGCCTGGGGATTGGCCCGAAAAAATTCCGATAATTCCATGATTTCCTCCAAAAAACGCAGAACCCATCCTGGGCTCTGCGTTTTTTACGTATTGCCCCGGGAACTGTCCCTTGCTGCTCCCATTTTACTGAAAAAGGGGAAATTATGCAAGTGTCAGTTCTGCTCCGGGATAGGGGCGTAACTCTTTTCCGTGAGGACGTAACCGTGGCCGGGCTTGGGCTGCCACTGGTAGCGGTTCTTTCCCTCCCCGGGAAAGCGGCTGGCCAGAATGGCGGCAATCACCCCGCCGTGGGTAATCAGCACCGTGTTATCCGGCAGCTGGTCAAATGCCGCCAGCACCCGCCGGGTCATCTGTTCCCCGCTCTCGCCGTGGGGCGGGACGTTCCGCTCGTTATCCCCGGTGAGCCAGGCCTGGTAGGCCGGGGTGTCTTTCAGGTCCTCATAGGTGCCCATTTCAAAATCCCCGAAGTCCACCTCCCGGAACCGGGGGTCCTGGGAATGGGGTACATCGCCAAACAAAGCCTGCAGCGTCTGCTCCGTCCGCAGCATGCCGCTGGTGACGAAGCAAAGGCCCTCCGGCAGCCGGTAGGACAGGGCATTCAGTTCCTTTCGTCCGGTGTCTGAAAGCGGCAAATCAGTGCTGCCGCAGTAGCGGTGTTCTTCATTGGCCCGGGTTTTTCCGTGGCGGATCAGATAGATGCTCATTTCAGCCGCTGCTCCAATCCGCAGAAAACCCGGATGACCTGGTCCGCCTGACCCGCCAGATACTGGCACAGCCGTCCGTTGGCGTTGCGCCACTGGCGCAGCTGCGCCTCCATGGGCACCACCCCGGAGGAAATGTCCTGGCAGATCAGGACGCTGTCCTTCCACTGCTCCCGGAACGTCTTCATCTCTTCCGCCGGCTCCACACCGGCCCGGACACAGGCCAGGCTGTATTCCTCCAGGCGGTAAATGCAGCGTTTGGAAAAGTCAATCTCCCGGCCGGTGCAGGCAAACACCTGCTCCGGCGTCACCCCTAGGGCGGATTTGGCATAGTCCAGTTTTCCCTGGTAGGCCCCTCCGATAATCAGAATCATGTTTCCTCCTTACAGCAGAGCATAAACTGCCAGTCCCACCAATTCTCCCATGGTCAGGGCGTAGCCTGCAATGTCCCCGTTCATTCCTTCCAAAGACCGGTAAGCCCACCGCAGGGCCAGTGCATAGCCCAGAGCGCAGCCCACCAGACCCAGGCCGGTGGGGACCCCGGCCCGGAAGCCTGCGCACAGCGCAACGCCCAGCAGGCCGATTCCTGCCGCAATGTGGGACCCGGGCAGATTCTGCCCGGCGTACTGGCTGGTGTTCATGGGGGGCAGAGCCGTCACCGCCAGCAGGGAGCCGCACCGGCTCACCATGGGCAACAGCAGAAGAAACACGGTATGGTTTCTGTCCGGCAGGGAGGCTGCCGATGCGAACTGGGCCAGCAGCAGCAGCGCCAGACCGATGACCGCAAAGGAGCCCACATGGGAGTCCTTCAGAATTTCCCTCCGGCGTTCCAGGCTCCGGCAGGACTTCACCGCATCGGTGACGTCCATGAATCCGTCCAGGTGGATAAAGCCGGTGGCAAAATAGGGATAGGCCGCCACCACCAGAGCCGCCATCAGCCCGGGCAGATGCAGCGCACTGACCAGCCAGGCCAGAATCGCCCACACCACACCGATTTCCAGCCCCACCAGGGGCAGGAAGGGCAGCATTTTCTCCCTTGCCTTTTCTTCCCACACCGGCCAGGGCCAGGGGAAGGCACAGAACATACTCTGGCACATGACAAATGCCTGAAAATACAGTTTCATGGTCTCCACGCTCCCTTGTATACCGTCACCTGTCCGGCGTTGACCTCTGCAACCACGTCGCAGACCCGGGCTAACCGGCGGTCAATCTGAGCCAGCAGCCGCCGGTAGGTTTCGGTACTCTCGTCATAGCGCATGGCATCGGAGGAAATGTTGTCGCTGACAAACACCACATTTCCCGCCTTCCGGACAAAATCCTCCAGCTGATCGGCACACCGCTCCGCCGCCGGGATATCCAGGGCGTAATTCTTTTCCGGGTCAAACAGCACATTCATCAGCTGGGCAGTAACACTATCCAGCAGGAAGGTGGCGTCCAAATCCACCCCCTCCAGGCTGGCGGCAAAGTCCCGGCCGCACTCGATGGTCTCAAAGCCCATTCCCGCCCGGTCCGCCACATGACGGCGAATCCGTTCCCGGTCTTCCTCGTCCACGGGAATCATGGTGGCCAGGTAATAGTGGGTGCCGCCTGCGGCCAGTTCCACCGCCAGATCCTGGGCCATACCGGACTTGCCGTTCTTGGCGCCCCCGGAAATCAGAAAGGTCATGCCTTGGCCTCCACGGTGAATTTGTCTCCCTTGCGGATTTCCTCCAGGTAGCTGTCGTCAATGCCTGCCTGGTCAAAGGTGGCCATATCGTTGAGAATGGCGCAGGCGGCCTCCAGCACCTGGAAGGCAATGGGACAGCCGCTGCCCTCACCCAGCCGCATTCCCAGCAGGAACATGGGCTCCAGGTTCATGGCCTCCATGGCCAGCTTGTAGCCGATTTCAAAGGAGGCGTGGCTGGGCACCAGGTAGTCCCGAGCGGTGGGACACAGCCGACAGGCGCACAGCGCCGCCACGGCGGAGATATACCCGTCGATGACCACCGGGCGATGGGAAGCCGCCGCTCCCAGGAAACCGCCGCACATGGCCGCCACGTCGAAGCCGCCCACCTTGGCCAGCACGTCCACCACGTCGTTTTTATCCGGCCGGTTCAGGTCGATGGCCTTGCGGATGGCGTCCTTTTTCTTCCGGAAGCCCTCCTCGGTAACGCCGCCGCCCCGTCCGGTAACCGTCTCCACATCCGCATCCAGCAGCACCGCCTCAATGGCGGAGGAGGTTGTGGTATTTCCGATGCCCATTTCTCCGATGCCCAGCACATCGGCCTGGGTTTCCATGGCCAGCTTTGCGCCGGTGAGGATGGCCTGCAGTGCCTGTTCCCGGGTCATGGCGGGGCCTTTGGTCATATTCTGGGTGCCGTAGGCGATCTTCCGGTTCAGCACCAGCGGCTCCCGGATGTTGGCATTGACGCCCACATCACACACGGTAATGCCGCAGCCGAAGTGCTTTGCCAGCACCGCCGCACCGGTTTTGGCATGGGTCAGGTTGATGGTCTGCATCAGCGTCACCGACTGGGGAGAGCTGGACACGCCCTCTTCCACCACGCCGTTGTCTCCGGCAAACACCAGCAGGTGCTTCCGGGCCACAGTGATGGGCATTTCCCCGGTGATGCCCGCCAGTTGGACGGACAAATCCTCCAGCCGTCCCAGGCTTCCGGGAGGCTTGGCCAGTTGGGCCTGCCGTTCTCTGGCTTTCGCCATGGCGGCCTGGTCCAGAGGGGTAATTTTGCTGAGCAGTTGTTTCAGTTCCGCTTCCATGTTCATTCCTCCAGAATCCGATTTTCCAGCAGCCAGAGGATCGACGTTTCCGCCTCCGGCAGCTCCAGGGTGCAGGTTGCGCCGGGACACAGATCTTCCACCCGGGAAAGCAGCTCCGCCATGGGAAGATTTCCCTCCGGCAGGCTCCGATGGTCGTCTGCGTCACCGTAATTGTTGTGTATGTGAAGGTGGCGGATGTGCGAAGCGCACTGTTCCAGCCACTGGATCACCGGCGTACCGGAATAGACATTGGCGTGCCCCACATCCAGGCACAGACCCAGCCGGGGGTCGTTTACCTGCCGGACAATGTCCAGCAGCAATTCCGGCCGATTTTCCAGCACGTTTTCCAGGCAGATTGTCATGTTTTCCGGTACTTCCGAAATAAAATCCTTCCAGAAGTCCACCGACTGCTCCACAAACCAAACATCGTGGTACACGTGGGGAACGAATCCCCCGTGGATCACCACCCGGTTTGCCCCGTACCAACCGGCCGCCTGGATGGCCTGGCGATAGCGCAGCCGGGCCAGTTCCCGGGCCCGAAGGTCAATGGCGCAGGGAAACAGCTCATTGAATGGCCCGTGGAGTACCGGGGCGGACAGTCCCTCCAGGGTTCTGCGCACCTGGGCATCCGTCTCCGGAAAGTGTTCCTCCAGATTCCAGGCAGTACAAAACTCTGCGATTTCCAGATTCAATCCGTAGGTCAAGGCCAGCGTCCCGGCATTGGAATCGATGGTTGAAAGGCAGACCTGGCTGCGCTGCATAACTGCCGCTCCTTTCCGGGCAAAGAAAAAAGCCCCCAGCGGGGACTTTTCAGGTACGCAAAGCACCCCGCCGAACCGTCCCCAAGAGTTCAGCGGGATTTGTCAGGGTCTGTATTCCGACTCCGGACGTCCTTCTTCCGGCATCTTCTCGGATGACTCCAATGATGTCCGGGGACATATGTGTCCGTCTACGGCGGCTTGGTACCGTTGGGATTTTCCCATTCCAATTAAACCGTGACAATCTGCGTTTGTTTGACTGGTGGTATTTTACCACAGTTTTCCTTGGGTTGCAATCCCCCAATTCATGCAAAATACCTGCTGCCAAGGTCAGTGAGGCAGTTTTGCAAACCCCGGTCTGTGGAATTTGCCGCCGCTGGCGGCAAATAAAACCAACATTCTTTTTTACCGGGATGCGTACCTGGGCAAAAACACCGCTCTGTCTGCAAAAATTTGTGGGAAAGCCCCATCGGGGTTCCCCACAGTTTTAAATCCCCGCTGCCGGAGGGCAGCGGGGATTGGAGGATTACACTTTGATGATACGGCCCTCCTGCCGGGGCTTGGGGGCGGGGTCCTCGTCAGCATAGCCCAGGATGCAGTTGCCCACACCCTTCATGTCCTCGGGCAGCCCCCACTTTTTCAGCAGCTGCTTGCCTTCGGGGCTGTCAAACATCTCTCGTGCCCGGTGAATCCAGCAGCTGCCCAGTCCCTGGGCCTTGGCTGCCAGCAGCAGCTGACCCATAACCAGGGAGCCGTCTTCCAGCCAGGTGTAACGCTCCGGGCTGGACAGCACCACGATGACACAGGGCGCGCCGTAGAACGGGTCGCCGCTGCTGCCCATGACCTGGGTGTTCATCCGGGAGAGCTGGTCCCGGGTTTCCTTGTCCCGGACGGCAACCATCACCGTCTTCTGGGCATTCATGCCGCTGGGTGCGTAAAGGCCGGCCTCCAGCACCGCATCCAGGTCGGCATCACTGACCTGCCGGGACTGATACTTCCGGATGCTTCTGCGGTTTTTCAACAATTCATCCATGTTTTCTTCCTCCTGAGTGTAATTTTTATTCCAGCGCATCCCGCGCCGCTTGAATCTGGGGGTCTTCCTGGGGGTTCAGCCGGTTGTAGTAGATTTCCAGGGCGGTGTCCTCGTCCACCTCCACTTCCACATCCGGGGTGACGCCCACATCAATCAGGCTGATCCCGTTGGGCGTGAAATACTTTCCGATGGACAGCGCCACCGCCGAGCCATCCTCCAGCTGATAGGTCACCTGGAAATATCCCTTGCCGCAGGTCTGAGTGCCTACCACAATGGCGGCATCATACTCCTGCAGCGCCGCGGCGAAGAACTCCGCTGCCGAATAGGAATCCCCATTCACCAGCACCGCCATGGGTACGTCCAGGTATTCTGTATCCGACCGGTCCACGTGTTCCTGACCGTCATAGCGCTCTGTGCGGAACAAATCCCCCTCGGGAAGCAGGTAGTCCAGCACCTTCACCAGTTCATCGGAATAGCCGCCGGGATTGTTCCGCACGTCGAAGATCAGCTTCTGGGCCCCCTGGGCCAGCAGGTCCTCGATGGCGGCGATGGTCTCGTCGGCACACCGGGAGTCAAAGTTGGAGATGGTCACAAGGCCCGTGGTATCGTCCAGCATCCGGCCCACTGCCACCGCTGTTTCAATCTGACGCCGTTCCACGGAAAGGGTCAGCTCTTCCTCACCCCGGAGAACCGTCAATGAGACGAAGGTTCCCTCCTCCCCCCGGACCAGGTTCCGGACCTGGTCGCTGTCCGCCTGGGTCACATCCTCCCCTTCCACCGCGATCAGCACGTCATCGGCCTGGATTCCTGCCTCTTCGGCAGGGCTGTCGGGAGTAACCTCCATGATCTGGAAGCCCGTCTGGTCTTCCGAAGCCAGAATCGTGATGCCCACGCCCACATAGGCGTTGGCCATCTGTTCCTGGTAGGTTTCGTATTCATCGGCGGGGATATAGTAGCTCCACCGGTCTCCGGTGGCCGCCACCATGGCTGCCGCCGCCGCGTCCTCCAGCTCCGTCTGGTCCGCACCGGCGATGAACCGCTCCAGGATCAGATCCTCCAGCTGGGCCAGCTTGGAAGAGCCCGCCGCAATTCCCCCGGTGGAAGCCAGGGTCAGCACTGATGCCAGCACCGCTACCAGCACATAGGAGCCAAAGGTCAGCAATTTCTTTTTCACGCATACCACCTCAATAGCAGGATTCCCACAGCCCCGGAGGGCTGTGGGAGAAAAAACCGATTACAGTGCAACGTAGTTGCAGGGGTTAACGTACACACCGTTCAGAGAAATTCCAAAGTGCAGGTGGTCGCCGGTGGCAATGCCGGTGGCGCCGGTGGCGCCAATGTACGTGCCGGCGCTGACAATCTGGCCAACGCTTGCGCCGATACTGCTCAGGTGCATATAGATGGAACGGAAGCCGTCCTGGTGGTCAATCTGGACATAGTAGCCCGCGGAGTTGCTGTAGCTGGCCGCAATGACCACACCTGCCCGGGCCGCCACTACCGACCAGCCGGTACCGGTGTCCAGGTCAACGCCCTGATGGTAAGTAGATGCGCCGGTGGTGGGAGACTCCCGGTAGCCGAAGGGGCTGGTGATGGAAGTGTAGCTGCAGGGCCGGATCCATCCGCCGCCGCCAGAGGTTCCGCCGGAACCGCCGGAGCCACCGGAGCCGCCTTCAGTCGTGGGGGGAACATAGGTGGCCATATAGGCTTCCCATTCCGCCTGCTTGGCGGCGTCGTACTCCACTTCCTTCTGAGCGATCTGCTCCAGGAAGTCCGCCTCCATGGCCTCGTATTCCTCCTGCAGAGCCGCCAGCTCATCGCCCTTGCTCAGCAGTTCCTGAAGCAGGTCCATGGATTCCTGGACCTTGGCATCCAGTTCCGCCTGGGTGCTGTCCAGCTCTTCCTTGGTCTTCTCCATGTCCTCTTTTTCCACTTCCAGCTCCTGCTGAGCCTCCACCACGTTGTTGGCGGCGTCGGCCAGCTCCTGGAGCCGGCGGTTATCGGAAGCTGCAATCTCCTCCACCATGTTCAGCCGGTCCAGCAGGTCGGAGAAGTTGTTGGCCTTGAACAGCACTTCCCAGTAAGAGAGTTCTCCCTCTTCCTCCATGGTGCGGATGCGCAGCTTGTTGTCGTCGTTGAGCTGCTGGTAGCGCTCCTCGGCGTTGTCCAGCTCATCCTGTTTGTCCGCAATCAGCAGATTGAAGGCCTTCAGCTGGTCATTGATGTTATCCACCTGCTCATTGAGCAGCTGTACTTCCTGGTCAATGACGCTTTTGCGCTCCATCAGGTCCACAATCTCATTCTCATTTTCTTCGTACTGACCCTGAACTTCCGTAATCTTTTCCTGGATTGCCTCCTTCTCCTCTTTCAGCGCATTGATCTGCTTGCGGATTTCGCTGGAGGAGGCGGCGCTGGCTGGTGTCGGCAGCAGGCTGAGCATCAGCGTCAGCAGCATAATCGCCGCCATGATGCCCGCCAGAACAGAAACCATACGTTTGCGTTTGTTCATACAATACTCCTTTGCGTTCTGAGAGGGGGCGTACATTCCGGGTAAATCAATAGATGTACGCTAAGGGGTTTACATAAGTACCGGCATAGGAAATGCCGAAATGCAGGTGCGGGCCGGTGGAGAGTCCGGTGCTGCCCACATATCCGATCAGCTGTCCCTGGGAGACCGACTGTCCTGCGGATACCACATAGTTGGTCATGTGCATATAGATGGAAGCAAATCCATCCAGATGGTTGATGCTGACATAGTTTCCGGCGCCGCCAGCCTGGTAGGAAGCCACGGTAACCGTACCTGCCCGGGTGGCATAAATGGGAGTACCCTGGGCACAGGCCATGTCAATGCCGTTGTGCATCCGGGAGGTCCCCAGGATGGGATGCACCCGCATGCCAAACGGGCTGGTCAGGGTATACCCGGACACCGGGGTTACCCAGGTGGCATCCGAGGGCGGATTCTCTCCCTGAAGGGCAAGCTTTGCCAGATACTCGTCGTATTTGGCCGCAGCCAGTTCCTTTTCCTTGGCGGCAATCTCCAGCATCAGTTCATCCTGGAGAATTTCCGATTCCGCCATCAGGCGTTCATATTCCTCCGACTGCTTTTCCAGCTCCCGGAGCAGCTCGTCGGATTCCGCACGCTTTTCCTCCAGGGATTCTTCGTCCGCCGCCAGCTGCACCCGGCTTTCCTCCAGCGTCTGCTTTTCCGACTCCAGGGTCAGCTGGGTTGCGGTAACCAGGTCCGAGGCGATCCGCATTTCCTCAATTCGCTTCCGGTCCGCCTCGTTGATCTCCTCCACCATGTTCAGCCGGTCCAGCAGATCCATGAAGCTGTTGGCCTCGAAGATTACTTCCCAATAGGTCAGATTTCCCTTTTCCTCCATCACCCGGATTCGTTCCCGGTGCTGTTCGCTGAGATCCCGCAGTTCTTCCTGAGCCTTCTCCAGCTGGTCCTGGGTATCGGCAATCATCTGACTGTAGGCGGCAATCTGCTCGTTGGTGGTGGCAATTTTGTTGCTCAGCAGGGTCATCTCCTGATCGATGGCGGCTTTCTGCTCCACCGTGGAGGCCATATTGCTGTAGTTTTCGTCATATTGGCTCTGAATGGCGTCCAGTTCCCGCTGAATGGCAGCATTTTGTTCTTCCAACGCGTCAATTTCCTTCTGAATCTCCGATGAGCTTGCGGCCCGGGCAGACATGGGTACCATCCCAACCGTTAAAGCCCCGGCCAGCAGCAATGCCAGAAGGGAACGCGCTTTTCTGTTTCTACGCATAGCTAAGAGAGTCCTTACAAAAGATTTATACGTTCATGAACTTCCGGATGGAGGTCCAGCTGCCCACGATGCCCACGAACATACCCGCCGCACCGAAGACCGCCACCATGGGAATCAGAACTTCCTGGAAGGAAACGAAGGTGAACAGCTGCAGAGAGTCCACCAGCGCAATCCGCTGAATCATGGCATCATAGGCCACCCACTCCAATCCGAAGGCCAGGATGGCGCCAATCATGCCCAGGCTGAAGCCCTCCACCACGAAGGGCAGCCGGATGAAGCCGTTGGTGGCGCCCACCATTTTCATAATGGCAATCTCATCCTTCCGGTCATACATGGCCAGCTTGACGGTATTGGAGATAATCAGCAGGGACACCACCAGCAGCACTGCAATCAGGGCAAGAGACACCATGTGCAGCACATCCTGAATGGTGGAGAAGCCCTCCGCCAGCTCATAGGCAGCGTTGGTCTTGGCCACGCCCGGAATATCCTTGAGCTGCTGATCGGTCTGCTCCATCTTGGTGTTGTCCTCCAGGACCACCACATACCGGTGGCGCAGGTCCTCGGCCTGGACGCCGCTGAAGGCACTGTCACCGTCGTGGTCGGCGATGAAATTCTCCAGCGCCTCCTCCCGGGAGACGAAGGTTGCCTGGAGCACATTGTCCAGCTGATTGATCTTCGTGCCCACGCTTCTGGCCTCGGCGTCGGACAAACTGCTGTCGATGTACACCAGAATCTCACTGGTCTGGTTCAGCTCCTGAACCATCAGGTCCAGGTTATAAGCCAAAATGGAAAAGCTGCCCACAATCACCAGGCAGGCCACGGTGACGCACACAGCGGCGAAAGACATGAATCCATGGAGGAAAATACCCCGGAAGCCTTCTTTCAGCAGGTAACCCAAATTATTCAGCTTCATCTTCGTTTTCCTCCTCCCCGGCCCCGTCGTTGACCACCAGGCCCTCGTCAATGGCGATGACCCGTTTGTTGAACAACTCCACCAGGTTCTGGGCATGGGTAACCACCAGCACAGTGGTGCCCAGGTTGTTGATTTCCTGGAGCAGGGCCATAATTTCAAAAGACCGCTCCGGGTCCAGGTTACCGGTAGGCTCGTCGGCGATGATGGTGGAAGGGTTGTTCACCAGTGCCCGGGCAATGGCCAGACGCTGCTGCTCACCACCGGACATTTCGTGGGGATGGCGGCTCATCTTGCCCTCCAGGCCCACCAATTCCAGCACATAGGGAACCCGCTCCTTGATCTCCTTCTCCCGGGCGCCAACCACCCGCATGGCGAAGGCCACGTTTTCATAGACGGTCATCTTGTCGATCAGCCGGAAATCCTGGAACACCACGCCCACCGTACGGCGCAGATAGGGAATCTCCCGTTTGCGAATCCGCTCCAGGGAGTATCCGTTCACATGAACGGCGCCGGAGGTGGGCTTCAGCTCACCGGTGATGAGTTTGATGATGGTGGACTTTCCGGAACCGGAAGGTCCCACCAGGAAACAGAATTCGCCGTCTTCAATCTGCATGGTAACACCGTTCAGAGCGTTGTTGCCTTGCTCGTAAGATTTTACGACATCAATAAACTGTATCATAGCACTATCTCCTGTTTTGGGGCAGGACAGGGAAGCCTGCTTCTGCCCGCAGTGTAACCAAATTGTAACACAGTTGAAATGGAATGTCAATCGTGTTCCGACAAAAAGTGTGAAATCCGAAACAATTCACAAATAATCCATATTTTTACCTGAAAGAAAATTGAAAATACCAAGTCTTGTGGTTTACCATATTTTACGCCGCCACATCTGGGATCAGGCGCAGAAAAGCGGGGCTGCCGCAGCAGCCCCGCCTGGGAATGTATTACCGGGTCTCCCGGGAAGTCAGATATTTGCGGACCATCAGCGCCACCTTGAACACAATGGCATGGTCAAACTGCCGCAGGTCCAGGCCGGTGAGCTTCTTGATCTTCTCCAGCCGGTACACCAGGGTGTTGCGGTGGACAAACAGCTTCCGGGAAGTTTCCGACACGTTCAGGTTATTCTCGAAGAACTTGTTGATGGTAAACAGGGTCTCCTGATCCAGAGAGTCAATGGAATTCTTCTTGAACACTTCGCTGAGGAAAATCTCGCACAAGGTGGTGGGCAGCTGATAAATCAGCCGTCCGATGCCCAGATTTTCATAATTGATGATGCTCTTCTCGGTGTCGAACACCTTGCCCACATCGATGGCAGTCTGGGCGTCCTTGTAGGAGTCCGCCAGCTCCCGCAGATGCTCCGCCACGGTGCCGATGCCGATGACCGTCTTGATCCGCAGCTCATTTTTCAGGGTGTCGGCAATGGTGGCCGCCATCTTCTCCAGGTCCTCAGCGGTGGTAGCGGTGCTGATCTGCCGCACCACGGCAATGTCCGTCTCGTTGATGGACAGCACAAAATCCTGCATCTTGTCCGGGAACATCCCCGCCAGCACGTCCATGGTGGCCACGTCGCTGTGTCCCACCTGCCGGATCAGGAACACCGCCCGGGGGGCATCGGTGGAGAAGTGCAGCTCCTTGGCCCGGATGTAGATATCGCCGGGAAGGATGTTGTCCATGATGATATTCTTAACAAAGGTACCGGGATCATGCTTCTCTTCATAGAAGGTCTTGGCATCGTTCATGGCGATGTAGGCCATGGCGCAGAAGCTGCGGGCCACTTCGTCGTCGCCGGTGCAGAACACGGCGTACTCGAAGTAGTTGGAGTTGCCCACAATGGCCTTGAAGCTCTTCTGGCCATAGGTCACCACGCCCTCTGTGGCGTTGCCCACCTTCAGAGCAGCCTCTGTCCAGCGCTCCCCGAGCATGGCCATATCGGTACAGGAAACCACGCAGCCTTCCGTATCAATGACGCCGAAGGTGCGCTCGGAAACATCTCTCAATTGGACAATAACGCTCTGGAAAACACTGTTGGACATTTTTCTGTCACTCCTTAGTATCTTGCATAAATGCGCATTTCACAAAATCACGCTATCATTATACACACCTTTTGCGCACATTGCAAGTGCCATTTGACATTTTACTGCAAAATCTCTTATCTTTTTTAGATAATATACCCACAGCTTTCCAGGAACATTCCTTCTTTTGGAAAAACATGACAGCAAATTGCCGGTTTGGAGCATTTGTCCCTGGTTCTCCGGAAAAAATCCATAAAAATTGCGGTTTTTACCAATCGTTTTCCCCGCCGCCGGCGTCCTCCCCCGCTTCCAGCGCCTGGATTTCCCCGCCGGTCAGTTCCCGGGCCTGGCCTCTGGGAAGATTCCCCAGGGTCAGCGCTCCCTCCTGCCGCCGCTCCAGATAAGTCACCGGCATTCCCCGGGAGGCCAGCATCCGCCGGACCTGGTGGTATTTCCCCTCACACACCGTCACCAGGCTCTCCCCCGGTCCCAGGGGCTCCAGACGGGCAGGCAGGCACCGGGTTCCGTCTCCCAGCGTAAGCCCCTGGGCAAAGGCCCGGACATCCTCCTCCCCGGCCCAGCCCTCATGCCGGGCGTAATACACCTTCCGGACTTCCTTTTTCGGGGCGATCAGCCGATGGAGCAATTCCCCGTCGTTGGTAAACAGCAGCAGTCCCTCGGTATCCTTGTCCAAACGGCCCACCGGTTTCAAGTCCAGGTGTTTCCACTGTGGGGGCAGCAGTTCCATCACCGTGGCCTGACTGTCATCCTCAGTGGCAGTGATAAAGCCCGCAGGCTTGTTGAGCATCACCACCGCCCGGCGCATTCCCCCCAGGGTCTGTCCATCCAGGGCGATCTCCACCGCCGCCGGATCAACCTTCCGGCTGCCGTCCTTTTCCACCGCTCCGTCCACCGTCACCCGGCCGGCTTTCAGCAACAGCTTGACCTGGCTGCGGGTGCCGGCTCCGGCGCCGCAAAGGAATTTGTCCAATCGTTCCATGGTTCCTCCGTTCTATCCCTGTCCCCTGGGTCATAGGCTGTAGCACCTATTCTAACCGGGAGGGATCACTATGATGGTAATGACCGCAAAGGTCGATCTGAAAAAAGCGCTTCTGGCCCTTGCCGCCGCGGCGGCGCTGATTCTGTCGCTGATTCTGCTGCTGGGAGGCGGCTCCGAAACCACTCAGACCGGCGCTCCCGCCGTCAGCAGCAATGACGGCCGGGTACAGTTCCTGAAGGACTTCGGCTGGGATGTGACCACGTCCCCTGTGGAGTCCAGCCAGGTCAAAATCCCCGAGACCAGCGGCGAGGTATTCGACCGCTACAACGCCCTGCAGAAAACCCAGGGCTATGATCTGAGCAAGTACGCCGGCAAGAGCGTCATGCGCTACGTCTACAAGGTCAACAACTACCCCAACGCCACCGAGCCGGTGTACGCCACGCTCCTGGTCTACAAAAACCAAATCATCGGCGGGGATGTGACCAACACCTCCGCCCAGGGAAAGATCCATGGGTTCCAGACTTCCCCCGCCACCGCCTCTGAGCCCTCGGCGGCTGCTGTCTCCGAGCCTTCCGCCGCCACGACAGCTCCCTCTTCTGCTGCCACCGCTCCGGCGGCCACCACTGTCCCCGCCACCACGGCAGCATCGTGACTATCCTCAGCCTTCTCCGTTCTCCGGAGAAGGCTTTTTTATTTTATCACAGGGGCGGGTGCTTGACAAGATACCCCTGCTGTGCTATGCTCTATGCGAACTGAACAGTATCTTCAGGGCGGGGCGAAATTCCCCACCGGCGGTAAAGTCCGCGAGCGCTCAGGCGCAGATCCGGTGCAACTCCGGAACCGACAGTATAGTCTGGATGGAAGAAGATACGCAATGGGATAATATTGCGTTTATTTTCACGCCCTGGGTCTATTCCCGGGGCGTATTTTTTTGAAGAGGTGACAAATGATGGAAACCTTACTGCAAGATGTGTCCAACAACCTGAGCTTCGTCCTCATGTGCGTGGTTCTGGTGGTAGGCCTGGCCCTTCTGGCCCGGCTGATCGAGCACTTTCTCCCGGAAAAGCGAACGGTGACTCCCGCCCGCCGGGTGAGCATCATCGGCATCTGCGCCGCCATTGCCACGGTGCTGCATATGCTGGACTTTCCCCTGCTGTTCCTGGCCCCGGAATTTTACAAGCTGGACTTCTCTGAGCTGCCCATTCTCATGTGCGGCTTCTACCTGGGACCCAGCGCCACCGTGGTGTGCGAGGGTCTGAAAATCTTCCTGAAGCTGCTGTTCAAGGGCACTTCCACCGCTTTTGTGGGAGATCTGGCCAACTTCGTGGTGGGCTGCGCCTTTGTCCTGCCCGCCGCTACCTGGTACCATGTCCATAAGAGCAAGCACAGCGCCCTGGTGGGCATGATCCTGGGCACCGTGTGCATGACCGTTCTGGGCACCGCCTTCAATGCGGTGTATCTGCTGCCCAAATTTGCCGAACTGTACCATATGCCCCTGGATACCATCATCGCCATGGGCACGGAAATCTGGGGCGGGGTGAACAGTGTGACCACCTTCGTCATGCTGTGCGTGGCACCGCTGAACCTGGTGAAGGGCGTTCTGGTTTCCGTCCTGACCATGCTGCTGTACAAGCGGGTGGCCCGGCCGCTGTTCGGCATCCACCGCTGAAAATCTCCATAAAAAAATTCTCCGACCTGTGTCGGAGAATTTTTTTATATTTCCGCAGGTACCGGAACCTGCCATTTCAGGCCCCGGGGGTAGAAGAACCGTACCCTTTCCCGGGCCACGGACATCCGCACCGTCCGGGCCATCCGCAGCTCTCCATCCAGGTTGACGGGGGTGGGCTTGTCGCACCGGATGGTCAGGGCCTTCACCCGCAGGTGCCGCACCAGATGGGGAAGCTGGGCAAACTGACCGTTTTTATACTTGCCGATGACCCCGGGAATCTCCAGCCGCCGGACCTTCCGCACCAGCAGCACGTCCAGCAGGCCATCCGCCGGGTCCGCCTGGGGCACCGGGTTGAAGCCACCGCCGTAAAACCGGCCGTTGCACACGCAGATGAAGGTCTGCTCGGCATCAATGCGCTCCCCGTCGATTTCCACCACATAGTGCTCCGCAATGCCCTTGATTACATTGACCACCGTGGAGGCGGCATAAGCCCGGAAGCCCTGAAGCAGGGGAATCCGCTTGTACCGGGACACATCCGTTCCGATCCGGGCGTCCAGCCCCACGGAACAGATGTTCAGAGCATAGTCGTCGTTGCAGCGGATCAGATCAAATTCCGCTTCCTCCGGGTCCAGCAGCCGTTCCAGATCGTAAAACGCCTGGGGATCGTCAAAAATTTTCACAAAATCGTTGCCGCTGCCCCCGGGATAGGCGGTAATGGTGCCGTTGGGAAACCCCGCCGCGCCGGAAGCCACTTCATTCAAGGTGCCGTCTCCGCCGCAGGCGTAGATCCGGTATTCCTCCCCGGTGAGCAAAGCCTCCCGGGTAATCCGGCAGCACTCCCCGGGCGCCTGGGACACCGCAATCCGGTAATCCAGCCCCCGTCCGCCGCAGAACTTCCGGATCTCAGCGGCGTATTCAGCAGAACGGTCCCGGCTGCCTGCCGCAGGATTGATCACAAACAGATGCTTCATCCCTGCTTTGCCCGGGGTCTCCGGCCTCCGTCGGTGTACATATAATAATCGCACTTGATCATGCCGTTGTAGAGCTTGCGTTTCTTTGTGGCACGTCTGCCGAAGAAATGCTCAAACTCCGGCTCCGAGGTGATGATGAAGAAATTCCAGCCGTCGGCAAACTTCAGGTGCCGTCCCAGGGCGGCATAGAGCCGCTGGGCGCTCTGCTGCTCCAGCATCCGCTGGCCGTAGGGCGGGTTGGCAATGAGAATGCCCTTGTCCGCCGGCAGGGACATTTTGGTGGCGTCCCCATCCCGGAACTGAATCACGTCCCCCACACCAGCCTTCCGGGCGTTGGCCATGGACAGGCTGACGCATTTGGGGTCGTTGTCGGAGCCCAGAATCCGGTAGTCACCGTGGTACTCCTTGTCCTTGGCTTCCGTGCGCACCTGGCCCCAGATCTTGGCATCCAGCCACAAAAACGCCTCGCCAGAGAACCGGCGGTTCAGGCCCGGCGCCCGGTTTTTGGCAATCAGCGCTGCCTCAATGGGAATGGTGCCGGAGCCGCAGAAGGGGTCCCATACAAAGTCCCGGCCCCGGTAGTGGGTCAGCTGAACCATGGCCGCCGCCAGGGTCTCCCGCAGGGGGGCGTCGTTGCCCACCGCCCGGTAGCCCCGCTTGTGCAGCCCCGGGCCGGAGGTATCCAGATACAGCTGCACCCGGTCATTCATAATGGAAAACTGAAGCTGATACAGCCCTCCATCCTCCGGCAGCCAGTTCAGGCCGTACTTTTCTCCCAGCCGCCGGGAAGCCGCCTTTTTTACAATGGCCTGGCAGTCCGGCACGGACATGAGCTGACTGTTCAGGCAGTGGCCCTTCACCGGGAACCGGCCGTTTTTGGGAATAAAATCCTCCAGGCTGGCCCGGTAAACGCCCTGGAACAGCTCTTCAAAGGTTTTCGCCTGGAAATCCGCCAGCACCAGCAGCACCCGCTCGCCGGTGCGCAGACACACGTTGGCCTTGGCCATGGCATAGGCGTCTCCGGAGAACAGCACCCGGCCGTTTTCCACCCGGACATTCTCCAGGCCCAGCCGCCGCAGCTCGTCACCGGCAATGCCCTCCAGGCCGAACAGGCAGGGCACCGCAAATTCAAATTGATCCATAGTTCCTCCGTTTTCGTTTCTCTTAGGGGATGATCTTGCTGGCTTTCAGATACCGCTCTTCCTCGGAAAACACACAGCCGCAATATTTCTGCATATAAAACCCGTGTTCCCGGGCGAAGTTCTGCCCGTCCCGGAAATAGGGCCGGAAATCCCGGTACAGGAAGTCCACGCCGTATTCCTTGGCTGCCCGCTCCGCTACCTCCCGCATGAGATCATGCTTCTGGTAGGGACTGATGAACAAAGAGGATGTAAAGCTGTCAAAGCCACCCTCCGCCGCCTGCCGGGCTGCCTCAAACAGCCGCATCTCATAGCACTTGACGCACCGGCCGGGAATGTCCTCCGCCACCGCCCGGACAAAGGGGCGCAGGCCGTAGTCGTTGCGCTCGATCAGGGGCAGTTCAATCTGCTGGGCATACTCCCGCAGGCAATTGCGCCGGGCCCGGTATTCGGTAAAGGGATGAATGTTGGGATTATACCAGAACCCCGTCACGTCGAAGCCGTCTTTGCGCAGCACCTCAATGGGCTGATTGGCACAGGGCGCGCAGCAGATATGGAGCAAGGTTTTCATAAAAAACGCCTCCAAAGCAAAGTATCGGGGATTATACCACGGAATTTTCCCCATTGCAAGGACAGATTTCTCCCCGGACACCCTCCCCGTACACTCCGGTGATTTCCACCGTCCGGATTAGGTTGTGCAGGTTCTCTCCGGCGGCGTAAACCTTGACATAGTTGGGAGCGTGTCCGGCATAGAGCCCTTCCGAGACTTCCTCAAACAGCACCTGCTGCCGGGTTCCGATCAGACGGCGGCAGAATTCCTGCTCCATTTCCCGGGCAACGGCAATGGCCCGGCGGCTCCGGTCTTCTTTCACAGCGTTGGAGTGCTGACCGGGCATCTTGTCCGCCGGGGTGCCCGGGCGGCGGGAATAGGGGAAGATGTGCATGGCGGCAAAGCCGCATTTCCGGATAAAAGCCAGACTCTCTTCAAACTCCGCTTCCGTCTCCCCGGGGAAGGCCACAATCATGTCCGTGGTCACAGCGCAGCCGGGGAAGAACCGATTCAGAAGTTCCACGCTTTCATAGTAGCGGGCAGTGTCGTACTTCCGTTTCATCCGGGCCAGAACGGTATCGCTGCCGCTTTGCAGGCTCAGGTGAAAATGGGGGCACAGATTGGGCAGTGCCGCCAGCCGGCGGCAGAAATCCTCCGTCACCACTCTCGGTTCCAGCGAACCAAGCCGGACCCGAAGATTCGGCACAGCCTGGCAGACCCCTTCGATCATCTCGGTTACTGCCGGTTTCCCCGGCAGATCCACCCCCCAGCTGGCGATTTCAATGCCGGTAATCACAATCTCCCGGTAGTCCCGCTGGGCCAGCTCCCGGGCCTGCTCCACCGCCAGTTCCAGGGGAGCCGAGCGCACCGGTCCCCGGGTATAGGGAATAATACAATAGGTACAGAAGTTCACGCAGCCGTCCTGGACCTTCAGCATGGCCCGGGTCCGCTCCTCCAGCCCTCCGGCGGGAAGAATCTCAAATTTCCGACGACGCAGGGCATTGTCCACTTGTTCACAGTGGGTGTGATGTTCCAGGGCATCCAACATCTTCTGGATGAAGGCCCGCCGTCCGCCGCTGCCGCCGATGACGTCTATGCCCAATTCCCGAACCGCCTCCGGGGCGTGCTGGGAATAGCAGCCGCAGACCCCGATCACCGCCTGGGGATTGTCCCGGCGGCACCGGCGGATCACCGCCCGGTTTTTCTTGTCCGCCACGGCGGTCACCGAACAGGTGTTGATGACGTAGGCATCGCAGGCTTCGTCGAACCGGCCCAGGGTGTGGCCCAGCTCCGTGACAAAGTGCTCCATTGCCTGGGTTTCATACTGGTTCGTCTTGCATCCGAGGGTATAAAAAGCAAATTTCATATTGTCAAATCCACCAATAATGTATTGTATTCATTGTCATAATCGTCCAAACCGCCAAGTTGCATTTTCCTAAGAAAATGCTATAATAACCACCGTACCCAATAAATTCGGGTCCAATGGAGCCGTTTCTCTTCCAGACGCTCCCCATTATATACGATGTTCGCAAATTTGTACAGGTGGGAAGGCTGGTTTTATGTGGGAATTTGAGATACGACTGCAATCAGTTCAGGATGTCCAGGAATTTGTGGCGCTGGCCACCGGTTTTCCCTTCGGTGTGGAAGTCGGAAACGACCGCTACCGGGCAAACGGGAAGAGTTTCATGGAAATGTTCTGCCTGGACTTTCGCCATCCCCTGATCGCTCGCGTGGAATGCAGTCAGGTTCAGCGGGATGCCTTTCGGGAAGCCCTCCAGCGGTTCCTGATCTGAATGAATATGGCTCTAGTAGCACCGTCCTGGGAATACTCGGGGCGGGTTTTTTTATCCCGAAAGCCCCCATCCAAACGGTTTGACTTTCCCCCGCCGCCATGGTATCATACTGTGTGAATCCAACAGGAGGACAAAACCCCATGCAGTTTCTCTACTACGCCCTTTTCTCCGCCCTGATTGTGGGGGCGGATCAGATTACCAAATACCTGGTGGTTGCCAACATTCCCCTTCAGGGGGAGGTTTCCTTCCTCCCCGGAATTTTACAGCTGACTTATGTGCAGAACGACGGCGCCGCTTTCTCCTCCTTTCAGGGGCAGCAGTGGCTGTTCGCCCTGATTTTCCTGATTTTCACCGGTCTTCTCATCTGGGAATATTTCAAAAAGCCCCTGGGCTTTGTTCCTTTTGAGCGCTGGTGCATCGCTGCCATCTACGGCGGCGGTCTGGGCAACCAGATCGACCGGCTGCGGCTGGGCTATGTGGTGGATATGTTCGAAACCACCTTCATGGACTTTCCCGTATTCAATGTAGCAGATTGCTTCATCACCTGCGGCTGCGTGCTGGTGATGGTACACCTGGCCTTTTTCCACAAGGATTTCTGGAAGGATGAACACAAATGCGCCTGATCGCCGACACCGCCGGGGAACGGCTGGATGCCTTCCTGGCCCGGGCCGGGGAGGGTCTGACCCGCAGCGCCGCCCAGAAGCTGCTGGAACAGGGTCTGGTGCTGCGCAACGGGAAGCCCGGCAAGAAAAATGACAAGCTCACCCCCGGAGACGTGGTGGAGTACACCATCCCGGAGGCAAAGCCGGTGGACATCGTCCCCACGGAGATTCCCCTGGACATTGTCTATGAGGACGAGGACCTGCTGGTCATCAACAAACCCAAAGGGCTGGTTGTGCATCCCGCCGCCGGACACAGCGACGACACCCTGGTCAACGGCCTGCTCTATGCCCTGGGGGATGATCTGAGCGGCATCAACGGGGAGCTGCGTCCCGGAATCGTCCACCGGATTGACAAGGACACCTCCGGCCTGCTGGCGGTGGCGAAGAACGATTTCGCCCACACCATGCTGGCCAGCCAGCTGAAAGACCACACCATGGCCCGGACCTACGAAGCCATTGTGGTGGGTTCTTTCCGTGAGGACTCCGGCACCGTGGACGCTCCCATCGGCCGCCACCCCACTGACCGGAAAAAGATGTGCGTCACCCAGCGCAATTCCAAACCCGCCGTCACCCACTGGGAAGTGGTGCAGCGCTACCGGGGCTATACCCACATCCGCTGCCGCCTGGAAACCGGACGCACCCACCAGATCCGGGTTCACATGGCTTACATCGGCCATCCCATCCTGGGCGACACCGTTTACGGCCACAAAAAGCCGGAACTGGGGCAGGACAGTCAGTGCCTCCATGCAGGAGCATTGTGCTTCCAGCACCCCCGGGACGGCCATCCGGTGATGGTCTTTGCCCAGCTGCCTCCCTATTTCCGGGAGGTTCTGGATAAATTGGAAAAAATTGGCAGGATATAGAAAAGAAAGGCAAGGATTATGGCACAGTTTTCGGATGTTTTGCTTACGGTAGACTACGACCGCACCCTCACTGCCCCGGATTCCACCATCCCGGAGCGAAACCTGAAGGCCATTCGTTATTTTATGGAAAACGGCGGTGCTTTCACCGTGAACACCGGCAGAAGTGTGCCCATGACCAGAGCCTTCGTGGGAAAGGTTCCGGTGAACGCCCCCCTGCTGCTGTACAACGGCTCCGCCGCCTATGACCCCAACACCCGGAAATTTCTGTTTACCCACGAAATTCCCCTGAATCTGTGGGACACCATCCACACCTGTCAGACCCAGTTCCCGGAGATGACGGTGGAGGTTCAGGGGGTGGACGCCCACTACCGTTTCTCGGAAAATCCCGCCTGGGACGCCTTCTGCGACCACAATCTCTGCGCCCGGGGCTATGCCCTGCCGGGGATGGATCTGGGGCCGTTTCTGAAATTCTCTCTGTATGGGGAAATCCGGGAGCCCACCGTTGCCGGCCTGTTTGACGGCAGCGAAGAGGAAATCCGGCGCATCGACCAGGTCCAGGAGCAGCTGAAAACGCTGTTCGGAGACTGCTGTGAAGTGTTCCGGGCCGCCCCCCGGATCCTGGATGTCCACGCCAAAGGGGTCAGCAAGGCCCGTTCCGCCCGTCAGCTGCAGCAGGAGCTGGGCCGGAACATTCTGGTGTGCATCGGCGATGCCCAGAACGATCTTGCCATGCTCCAGGACGCGGATTTTGCCTTTGTGCCCGGGGACTCCGCCCTGGCAGACCGCTTCCCCAACGTGTGCCCCTGCGGCGATGGAGCGGTTGCCGATGTGATTTATGAAAAAATTCCGGAGATTTTGAAAATTCGCTCTTGACACAAGAGAGGATTCATGATAGAATTTTCTAGCTGAATCAGCTGGTGAAGCGAATTTGCGGGTGTAGTTCAATGGTAGAACACCAGCCTTCCAAGCTGGATACGCGGGTCC